>Ga0214919_10001170_pt1 | contig 43837 bp, 23 predicted proteins | sample LL1503_MetaG_FD_177994 | JGI IMG/M metagenome (GOLD analysis project Ga0214919, IMG submission 177994) | Freshwater microbial communities from Lake Lanier, Atlanta, Georgia, United States - LL-1503 | ecosystem: Environmental > Aquatic > Freshwater > Lake | place: USA: Georgia | collected... | reverse complement strand
AATCTTCTGCACTCCTGGTTTTTTATAAACAGCATGATCCCAGTATAATCTTACATTTGGCCCTATTAAATCATAAGCAATATCCTGGAATATTGGGCCTCCACAAAAGTTTCTTAAAAGCTTTGAACGTTTAACCAAATGTGTACTGAAAGTAATCTCGCCAGCACGACCAATAAAACCTTTCCCCCCGTCCATTTGCTTTAGATGAGCCTCCACTTCTGCTTCTAAATCATCAATCTCAGTCGTCACATCTTCGATTGTCTTCTCGTCAAAAACATCCTCTATAACTACATAACCATAAGTGTCATAAAAATTAGCTTGCTCTACAGTTAGAAAACGAAAAGGACCTGTAGCCGATTTCCATACAAAATCTTTATTCATTGTGTGTAAACGGTAAGATTCAAGAGGCAGATTTAAAACTGATTTACAAAAATTCATCCAGTCTGAAGATAAATTCGAAAAAATTGGTCGATTAGAGAGAGAATCTCCATAAACCGTGAAATCTTCGCGAATATAAACTATTGAATCTCCATTTTGATTTACTGAAGAGGGTATTTCATAGTTACAATCCCATTGAGAGAATGTCTCAAGAACTTGTAATGGGTAAGCGTATTTATACATTTTATTATTCTCTTTTTAAGCTGCTTCAAATACTTTTGCAGAATGCTCATTCTGTTTGATAAAATTAAGTAAAGATTCTGGAGTAGAATGATCAAATAATATGCTTATAGAAATTGATACTTTATAAGCTTCTAAAACACGGGTACATAATCTGATCGCATGCAAAGAATGGCCGCCTAAATCAAAAAAATCATCCTTCATTCCAATCTGAGAAGTTTCCAAGATTTCTTTCCAAAGATGAAGCATTTGTGACTCTTCTTCGTTAGTTGAGGAGCTATTTTGATGCCCAGAAACAGCTGAATAAGTAAGCTCTTCTAAAGCTTTTTTATTGACTTTTCCACTTGGTAATAAAGGCAAACTTTCTAAAAAGATAATTTGCTGAGGAATCATAAAAGCCGGTAATTTCTTTTTTAGAAATTCAGTAAGATCATTATCACTTACATTTTTTGCAACAACATAAGCTACTAATTTCACTTCAGGGTTTTTATGAGCAATAACAACTGCTTGAGATATAGATGGGTGTTTAATAATTGTTGTACTTATTTCATCTGGCTCTACCCTGTAACCTCTTACTTTAATTTGATCATCAATCCTACCAAATAACTCAATATTTCCATCTGATCGTAAACAGGCTAAATCTCCAGTTTTATATAATCTTTCTTTTTTTTCATTATCAAAAGTACTGATGATAAACTGGAGCTCGCTAAGGTCAGGTCTATTTAGATAACCTTGAGTCACTGTTGATCCACCAATACATAATTCTCCTCGAATTCCTGGAGGTACTGGTCGTCCCCACCGGTCTAAGATATAACTAGTAACCCCCTGCAATGGCTTTCCTATTGGTATATATTCTTGTTTAGATTGATCATTAAAGTCTACCTTATAGGTTACAACACCAATCGTCGTTTCAGCCGGCCCATAATGATTAAAAACCTGACAATAAGCTCTAGCTTCCCTCGCCATATTTCTCTGTAAAATTTCTCCTCCAAAAATAATTGCTTCACGAGGACAAAGTCTAGAGAGATCATTGTTATAACTAAGAGCAGTAAAATGATTTGGAGTTATTTTCAAATAATCAATTGGGTTTTTCTCACAATAATCTATAAACATTTCCGAATTTCTGCTAGTTTCTCTGCTCACAATATGTAGGCATCCTCCAAAGTAAAGGGAAGAAAAAAGGACTGTATATCCAAGATCTACATGCAAAGGAGAAACAAATAAATAATTAGCTTGAGGTTTAAAAAGCAAACGCTCATTAAGAGCCGTTAAGTAGTTAGCGAGATGTTGATGCTGCACAACAATACCCTTAGGAGTCCCTGTAGAGCCTGACGTATAGACAATGTAAGCTATGGTTGAAAGATCCCACTCTAAAGGATTAATTTTCTTTAGGTTTGTTACAGGGTCCAATGTATCAGCAAAAATAATAGGAATAGATAACGCATCATTTTCCAAGAATGAGAGATTACTCTGAGAAACAATTGCGAGCATATTTGTTTCTTGAGCAATTTCCTGTCTGCGCTCAATAGGTATTTCTTCTGAAAACCCAACAAAAGCACATCGTGCCTTTAAAATTCCAAGAAGAGCAATTAACATATAGCAATTATTATAAGTATTAATCCCAATTACACCGTTAACTGGAGGATTAATAAGAATTATTTTTTCGGCTAAAGAATTAGCAAGAGCATCTACTTCCGCATAATTTAAAGATATTTGTTCATCATGAACACACATTGCATTAGGCTGAATCCGAGCAAACTCTTCAAAAATCTCGACAACTCCTCGGGCCTTATCAGATCTAAGGTCATTAGAACTATTTTCCTGCGGACACAGAGGATGAGTATCTTGCTCAGATATAAGAGAAAGATCGATAACCCTTTTAGCAGGCTCATTGCACATGGCTTCAAGCAGTGTCATAAAATGTTCTTGAAATTTATTGATTGTAGATTCTAAAAAAATATCAGTATTAAACTCCCAATACATAAAAATATTATCTGATGTTTCATTAAGATTAAAACTCAGATCAAATCTTACATAATTTGCAGGTTGAGGTTCATATGCAATTTTTAAACCCTCAAATTTGGGAATAGGAAGCTTATCCATATTAAAAGTTGAAGCAACTAAAGGAGCCCTACTCCAGTCATGGCTATTAAATAACTTTAGCAAACGAGAAAACGGATATTCGTGATGGTCGAAAGACTTTAACAACTGCCCTTTTACCTGATTGACAAACTGTGAGACTGTTGTTTTTTCATCATATTTAGAAAGTATGGGTAATAAATTAAAGCCATATCCAACCATAGCCGCGTTATTAATAAAACTTCTATCACCTGCAGGTACACCAACTATGATCTCAGTTTGATTACATATTTTATGTAAAAACATAGCCCATGCTGAAAGCATAAACATAAAAGGAGTACACCTCATTTCTAGACTGGATTGACCTATTTTTTTCCATAGGCTAGATGATAGTTCGTACTTTTCTCGTCGACCTTTATAGTTTCGTAAAACTGGATATGGTTTATCAGTTGGGAAATTTAAAACGGGGATATTATCTGCAAATTGCTCTTTCCAGAAAGTTTCATGTAAGTTAATATCTTTATCAGAGAGCTGACTTTTCTTCATCTTTATGAAATCTTTATTTTGGACACACGCAGGCAGGCTTATTTCTTGGTTTTCTAATAAAGATGTATAAATTTTCCCTAATTCTTCCAGGATTATCCCTTTAGATATGCCATCACAAATAATATGATGGATGGTAATAACTAATAAACTTTCATTTCCCGATAGTTTTAGCACATTCACACGCCAGAGAGGTCCATGTCTTAAATCAAATACTATATTCCCTTCTTGCTGAAACCACTCTTGTAAAGCTATCGCTTGCACTTCCTTACTCAAATGAGAAAAAACTATATTATTGACTTTAATCTTAAGAGTAGACTGGATAACTTGCTGAAGACCGTCTTCGCTAAAAACCGTCCGTAATGCTTCATGACGTGAGCTCAAATAATCGATAGCTCCCTGCAAAATTGACAAATCTAGTTGCCCTGTTACTTTTAAAGTGGTTCTCAAGTTATAGGCAAGTGACCCTTCAGATCTCATTTGAGATATCATCCACAAGGAAAATTGATCATCCTCATTCCCCACAATTTGTTCATTAAAAGATGTTTTAGACTCCAACTTATTGTTGGAAAATGTCATTTCTAACAACTTATTTGATTTACTAAAATAATTTTTAAGATCATTAATATAGGTTAATTTTTGTAAAACTGAATCTTTCTCTATACCAAAATCTATAAAGCACGCAATTTCTGTTACGCCTATAGAGTGCAGTTTTTCAATTATTGGAATGCTTGTATCTATATTTCCTATAAGAGCGCTGGTTTCAATATAACGTTTATAGGCTTTTTCAAACAAATATTCATTATCTTCAGGGGTTAGTACACTATCCTCATTTTTACCATGTATTTTCTGAAATAAATTTAAAGAAGATTGGATATACTCCGAAAAAGGTTTTTTGGCAATTTCTTGAGCGCTAACGGCATCTTCATCTAAAAAAGTATGCAATAACAAAGTAACTTTAGAAGTTTCAATCGAATGGCCATGTTTAATGAGAGAATCGTGGTAAATTGAAATACCAACACTTAACTGCTCTAAAGTTTGACCAATTAAATTTGTTAGAATGCCCACCCCTAATTCGCCTGCTTTCGCATAAGTTTCATAGCTTCCAAGCGCAGCAATCCATACGGGTAATTCTTTTTGTAAGGCTCTAGGATGTATAGAAATTGTTACTTGGTTCTCAGCTCCATTAGCAAAACTAACTTTTTCTCCCCTCCATAATTTTCGAACAAGCTCAATATTAGTAAAAGTTGTTTCTCTTCGAGTTGAAAAAGGAGTTTCAGCTAGTATAAAATCATCTGGGTGCCAACCTGAGGCAAAGGCAATTCCTACTCGGCCTGCAGAAAAATTATCAATTACAGACCAATCTTCAGCAACTCGTATAGGGTGATGAAGGGGAAGAACAACACTACCGGCTCTCAATTGAATATTCTTGGTTTCTCTTGACAAGGCAGCTGCAATCACGGCAGGATTTGGCGAAAAACCCCCAAATGAATGAAAATGACGTTCCGGAATCCAAAGTGCTTCAAAATTATTTTCATCTGCAAAACAAGCACTTTCAAATAATACACGATACTTATCAGAAGTGAAATCTGCAGGATAATCTCCAAAATACGCTATGCTAAAACGGATTTCCGCAGTATTCCTCATCATCTTTTCCTATAATTTTTAAAGGTTTAATTAATAAAAAAACCGCCCTTTAATAGATCCTCAATAGATTCATTAGCAGCCAAAACAATATTGGTAATATCTGTATCTGTATGAGCAGTTGATAAAAAACAGGTTCCACCTTCCCATATATAGATACCTTTATAAATCATATGATAAACAAACAAATCCAACTCAATTGGACGATAAACAAAACTAAGATTTCCTGCCTGAGAAAAGCGAAAGAAAGAACCAAAATTGTTAACTGAAAAAGGCACATTCTTTTGCTTAAAAAGATCATTAAGCTGACTTACCATATTTTCCGTTTTTTGATTGAGATTTTCTTGAAGTTGCGGCCCTTCGAGCAGGATTTGTTTTAAAATTGCTCTTGCAGCAGCAACAGATAAAGGATTTTTTATATATGTACCTGCAGTGTAAGTTGTTTCCGCTTGGCTACCTGTTAGTGTGCCCCCATCAACGTAGGCCATGATTCTTTCTTTGCCCCCCACAATTGCAATTGGAAGACCGCCTCCGATAATTTTTGCATAAGTAACAAGGTCAGCTTGTACATTAGACCAAGCTTGAGCTCCACCTTGATGAATTCTAAACCCTAATAGTATTTCATCAAAAATTAACAAAACATTACTGCTCTCTGTTACCTGGCGCAATTTCTGCAAAAAATCCTTTGGATGTAAATCCGGACGTCTGTTCTGAACAGGTTCAATTAAAACAGCTGCTATCTCATGGGCATGTTCTTGAATGTAATTTAACGATCTCTCACTATCAAAATCTAATACAATTGTATTTGCAACAATTTCAGGTGGAGTTCCTAAAGCCATTGGCAAAGCACCGTGATTCTTACAATTAACATCTGGAATTACTAACGTTGCGTCAAAATGCCCATGATAAGCATTCTTAAAGACAACAATCTTATTCTTCTTAGTTGCTGCTCTCGCAATTCTCATTGCAGTCATTACAGCCTCTGTTCCACTATTGCAAAACGTAAACCTATCAACCCCAGTTATTTTTTGTAATAAAGTTGCTATCTCTCCACTATATGGATGCTCAGGTCCCAGATGAAGGCCTAATTTTAGCTGTTCGGCCAAGTCATCAATTAGAAAAGAAGGGTTATGCCCAAATAAATGCACTCCAAAGCCCATTGCAATATCTATATATTCGTTATTATCTACATCAATAAATTTTGATCCTGAAGAATTTTTACAATGTATCGTATAAAATAACGGCAAAGTTTGCTCTCTTAGCATGGCAAAAGACCGTCGGCTATTACACATAACTTTATTAGCAGCTGCTACGTATTGCTTTGAGGTAGCCGTTTTCCTTATATAATTCTGTATAAAAATATCCAAATAATTTTGTTGTGTGAGTGTTAATTTTTTTTGCTGCGTATCAGCATGAAGTTGCCAATGAGTTGAATCATTCGGCAATTTCTCAGAGCTTTTTACTATGGGTTCAGCAATTTGAGAGGAAGGAGCTGAAATAGTTTTTTCTTTTAGCAGAGCTTGCAATTTTACTAATAGAGTCTCAATTTCTTTTAACTGATCTGGATTTTCCAAATGATTTAAGTTGAATTCTGCAGGTAAAAATAAGCTGGAAGGTATATTTTTTTCACTGGATACTGGAGAGGTTACTGAGGATTGATAAGAATGAGCTATCTGGTTTTTGGTAATATTATTACTAATAAAATTAGCTAGAGCCTCTACAGTTAAAAAGTCTTCAAATAACTGTCGGATAGTTAACTTAAGATTGTATCTATTTTGTATCCTCTTTATAAGTTCCACCATAATTAGGGAATCTGCACCTAACTCCAAAAGAGGTTGTTGAATATCCACCTCAGCGATAGGAAAATGCAATAATTCCGAAACCATTACTTGTAACTCGTCTAAATAGGATTCTTCACTTGAACTGAAACTAGAGACATTATCTATGGCGGGGATTAGTTTTGATTCAATATAACGAGCAACTTCAGTGATGCTAGGTAGATCTTCAAACAATTGTCGTATAGATAATTTTACACTGTACTCTTTTTCTACTTTTTTTATTATTTCCACTAAAATTAATGAATCTGCACCTAACTCAAGTAATAAAGCATCACGGTCAACATCTGTTGGAGATAAATTTAACAAGCTAGAAAACATGCTTACTAATGTCTCAACGATCAATGAAGACTGATGTTGCATAATTACCCTCATGTCTAAAAATTTCCCAACATTCAGCCGAAGCTATTGTTATGCGGATTACTTTTTTGTTTAGAAAAAACAGATTTATAATGGCCCTGTGAGAACGGTTTTCGCATAGTTATTTTTCGGAAAAAAGAAGTTTAACGAAAATTATTTCAACTGGACTGCTATTTACAGCAAAGATAATTTTAGGAAATTAAAATAAAATATGGAAAAATATGTTTTCTACCCCAGCTGATATGTTTTCTAGCCCCACTGAATGTGAGGAAATTAGAGTGTACTTTGATAAAGGGGCGAATATTTTATCAATTATAGCGATCCATAGTACTAAACTAGGGCCTGCTATAGGTGGGTGTAGATATTTAAATTATTCCTCATTTCAAGAAGCTTTAAATGATGCTGAAAAACTAGCAAAGAGCATGTCCTATAAGGCAGCTTTGGCGAATGTAGATTTTGGCGGAGGGAAATCTGTAATTATTAAACAACCAAGTAACCAGGACCCCAAACAAACATTCAAAAAATTTGGAATGTTTGTTGATTCTCTGAAAGGACGCTATGTAACCGCGATTGACAGCGGTACCACCACCTCTCACATGAAAATTATTTCTAAATCCACTCCTTTTGTTGCCGGCATTAAGGGGATAAATCCATCCTATTTTACAGCTCTTGGAGTTTTTCGTGCAATGTGCGCGGCCGTAAAGCATAAATTTGGAGCTACTTCACTAAGAGGAATTAGAATTGCTATACAAGGAGCTGGAAATGTTGGTTATTTTCTAAGCCATTTGCTTTATCAAGATAAAGCTAGCATCTATATAGCTGACACGGATGCGTCTAAATCACTAAAAATCGCTCAAGATTTTTCTGCTCACATCATTAGCCCCAAGGAAGTTATCTCTCTTCCTTGCGAGATTTTTTCTCCATGTGCCCTAGGAGGGGAGATTAACAAAACGAGTGTAAGCTTACTGAAGGCAAATATTATTGCCGGGGCAGCCAATAATCAATTAGAGAATGAGGAAATTGCCGAAATCTTAGCGGAAAAAGAAATTTTGTATTGTCCAGACTATCTTATTAATTCAGGGGGACTAATATATGTTGCAAATTTATATAAAGGAGAAAATATAAAAAATGTGAAAAATAAAGTTTATCAACTTCATGATGCAGTAAGTGATATTTTGAAAATATCACAAATTAAAAAGCAAACTCCTCTCCGGATCTCAAATAATTTAGTCGAAAAAAAACTCCGAAAATAACCTGCTTTTATATAGAAAGAAAATGAAGTGGATAATCAATACTGCGCATTGCTTTTTTCAATTCTATTAATATTGGTGTTTGCAAACTTAGGCAGGTGGTTATCTTATAAACTTTATCTGCCTATGGTTGCAGGGGAAATCTTTTCAGGTATTTTACTTGGTCCCACATTTTTACGGTGGATAGATCTTAATCAAGAAAGCATTATGTTTTATAAATTCGATCATCTGTCAGCTATTTTTAATTTTTTAGGGCATATTTCACTCATCTTTTTAGTTTTCACCTCTGGATTAAAAATTAATTTTGATTTGGTTCTAAAGCATAAAAAAGAGACGATCTATGTTGCTCTCTGCTCAGGTTTAGTTCCATTTGTCACAGGGGTATTAGTGTGCAATTATTATCCTCACTTATTTGATATACCTAATGGTCCCTTTCCTCCTTATAGTTTTTCTTTGTTTTTTGGATTGGCCTTATCAATTTCTGCTTTGCCTGTCATTTATAAAATACTCATTGAAAATAATTTAGCTGAAACTTCTTCAGGTATAATTATTCTTTCCTCAGCAATTATAATAGATGTAGTCTGTTGGATATTATTTGGCCTAATTTTAGAGAAAACAACTGCATATGAAAGTATTAAAGGTTTTATCTTTTGCCTTTTTCTAGCCCTGTTTTTGCTTAAAACAAGAAAAATCTTCTTAAGATTAATAAAATTACTAAAAAAGAAATTTCTTGATAAGAAAATCAGTTTAAATTTTTGCCTTTATATAGTTTTTGGATTGGCATTTTCAGCTGAATATTTAGGGTTACATTCGATCCTGGGCGCCTTTCTGGCAGGAGTCATTATCCATTCTTATTTTGACGATGTAGACATAAAAAATACTCTTCACGATTTTGTATTTAGCTTTTTTGCTCCTTTTTTCTTTGTCACAATCGGTCTGAAAGTTAGTTTTCTGGAAAACTTTAATAATAGCTTGATTATTATCACTCTGATTTTAGCAACTCTTAGCAAACTCCTCGGGGCCTTTTTAGGGACATATTTTAGTAAAATTAAAGGGAGAGATTCTTTAATTATTAGCTTTGCTCTTAATGCTCGAGGATTGATGGAAATAATTATAAGCACAATTGCTCTTGAAGTAGGTTTGATTTCAGCCACTGTATACGTAACCTTAATTATTATGGCTGTTTTAACAAGCTCAATTAGCGGAGCAGCCCTTAGGTTCCTGACTTCAGGTAAAACTAAAAATCAATTTGCAAACAATAAAAAAGTAAAAACATTATGAATATAGATAAAGAAAAAAATAACTATAAATCATTAGTTGTATTGTTGTTAGCAATAGTAATTTTTATAGACAATGTGGGAGATACGGCTGTTAACATTGCCTTACCTGCCATTGTAAGTAGTTTTAATACAAATTCATCATTTTTTATGCAGTGTTTCATTGGAGGTTATTTGATAATTGCTGCTTCAACTTTAGTGTTTTTTGGGAAAATAGCAGACCTTATTGGAATTAAAAAAATGTTTACAACAGGAATTGCTCTTTTATTTATTACTTCTACTATTATCGGAATGAGCTCAAATGTTGCTTTAGTTTTAGGAAGTAGACTCGTACAAGGAATGGCTTTTTCATTAACGTATCCTTTGGTTATAACCTTAGGAAGAATAAATTTCCCGTCGCATCAACAAGGGTTACTTATGGGATTAGTTTCCTTATTTTCAAGTCTTTCTCTTGCTCTAGGGCCTTTAATAACAGGTTTTTTATTACAATTCTCAAGCTGGAGGTATATTTTTCTTATTAATCTTCCTTTGACTATAATTACCCTCATCATTTCAATCTTTTTCATTAAAGATAAAGAAAAAGAGAAAAATAAACAAAATTTAAATTTGAATTTCATAGGAGCACTCTTATATACAATAAGTATAATTTTTTTGTTTTTATCTATTTTAAATAGCAATAAAACATCTCTAGATTTTAAAATTGTGTTTTCAATACTTTCATTTTTGTTTTTTATTATTTTTTTAAAATCCCAAAAAAAATTAATTAATCCTCTATTTGACACGGAGATCATAAAGAATTCAGTTTATAAAACAGGCAGTTTAATTAGATTTCTCGGGCAAGCTGTTATATTTTCATCATTTTTTGTTTTTTCAATTTCTTTTCAAAACATATATGCTTTTTCTTCATTGGAGATAGGACTGATTTTTTTATCTATTACTCTCTCGATAGCTTTATTTTCACTTATTTCAGGAAAATTAATTGATAAGACAGACCCTTTCAGGGTTTTAAAATTTGGGATTGTTTTTATGATAATCGCTTGCTTGTTATTCTTGAATCTCCATCAAACCAGTAGTAATAAAGAAATAATTACACCTATGATTATAATGGGTGTAGGAATCGCTTTTTTTCTTCCAAGCATTAATGCTATTACATTAAATGCAATACCTTTTGGAAAAGAAGGAATAGGAACCGGGATTTATTTTACAATTGTTACATTAGCAGGAGCGTTTGGAACTGTGATTTCTAATGAACTTCTTTCCGTAAAATCCACGAACTATATTAAAAAGACATTTTTAGATTCCCAGTTTAAGATCAATCATTTTCAATTAGAAAACTTATTAGATATAATTGCGGCAAGAAAGTCTATTTCACTTCTACCACAACTGAATATAAATATTGCTAATGAGTTTCTTTACCCCCTTGTTTATCAATCCTTTTTTTCTGGTTTAAGAATTGTTTTATGGTTTTGGTTAATGCTTCTTTCATCAACTTTTATTCTGTGTTTTTTCCTTGAAAGAATAAAATTGGTAGATTAGGTCTTTACATTATTGTCACAATGTTGCTAACCGACTATGAACTTTTTCATTGCATACTTTATAATCCGAAATAATTAAATTTATTGGGATACCAAAATGTGTGCACATATTTATGATCTGAATATTAAGTGATTCAGATCCAGCTACGTAAATATTTTTACCCTTAATAATTTTATAATTTCTGTAAATAATATCATTAATACTATTTTCAGACATTTCTATATTAATAACTATTTCAAAGGTAAAGTGCTTTCTCTTTTTTTGTAACTCTAAAATCCTTTCTAATATATAAGCTTCTTCTCTTCTTTTTAATATCCATACAAAATGGACATTACATGTTCCTCTGTTAAAAGATTGACTTTCAAAAATAGCTTTAAAAGGTGCAATCGCAATACCTTCCGCTATAAAAAGAGAAGGAGAATCTTGATTCGTATAAACGACAGCCCCATAGGGACCAGAAATTTTCATAAAATGGCCACTTGAAAAGGTGAGTAATGCTTTTTTATTTTTGTGAGTTTGCCGAAAATGAATTTCGAGGGTATTATTTTCATTCATTGCGCATGCAATCGAGTACGCTTTAAACATATTATCAGTCAACAACTTGCAATACTGGCCTGCCTCATATTTCATATTTTCTCCCTGAGGTGCAAGTTTAATAATGTAAATACTATCTACAATTTTAGTAATTTCAGTAATCATATATATATATGTATTATCTGGCCCCATAGCAGGATGTCCTTGTCTATACATTTTTATGGCCAAAAAATTGGAAGATGTAAAATACGCTTTTTTGGTCCAGAAAATAGCCATTACAGTATTTAACAATAAAAAGTTTAATGAAAAAATATAAATGCTTTTTTTTATGTGAACCTAAGAAAATATTTGCAATCATCTGAATGTTCCATAATTTTTGTTACAAGGCTTAAAAAGTCTAGATAATTCATTCAATAGTTTTTTTGCAAAAGAAAGGTTATAAGGGTTAACATAAAAGTGATTTCCCTTAATCTCTACAGCGTTATAGTTGCCAAGAACGTAATCCTTCCAGGATAACATGTCATTTAGATTAGCATATGGATCATCTAAACTACCCATTGCAGTCAAATTAACAGGACATAAATGAGGAGATTCCTCCGCTTTATAGGTTTCATATATACAAAAATCAGATTTTAACATAGGCACAAAAAACTCCACTAAAGAAGAATCATTTAAAATCTCTTCAGAAGTTCCCCCATAATGCTTGATTTTTTCTATAAACTCTATGTCTGGCAAATGGTAAATCCCTGGCCTTTTACCCATATGCTTTGGCGCAGAGCACGCAGATAAAATCAGAATTTCTGGCAAAAAGCCATCATTTTTCCAAAAATATTTGCATAATTCAAATGCCACTAATGCTCCCAAGCTGTGTCCAAAAAATATTAAATTATTAAACTGGACAAATTGTTTAATGTGAGGATACAAACTATAAACAAGTTGATGAATATTTGTGCAAGAAGGTATTGAAGCGAGAGATGATCTACCAGGGAACTGCACTCCAATAATGTTGATATTAGAAGGAACAAAATTCTTCCACATTGAAAATACATGTGCGTTTCCGCCAGCGTAAGGAAAGCAAATTAAATTAAAATCAGCATCTTCTGAAAATCTATGTTTTTTAAGCCATAAAGTCATTTAAGGTCCTTGCATAATATATAAATTTATTAAGACTATTATCTTTCATAAAAATTTTTATTGGCTCATTAGTTCTTCAGTTAAGAGCTCAGCAAGTTCTGAAAGAGTCCGCTGATTTAGATTTAAAAGATTTTCTTCGCCCTTACCCTCAATATTTTTCTCGAATGAGTAGAGTTCCTCTCGTAGAAATTTCTGCAACTCATATAAATTAGGGTATTTATAAATCAAGGTTGAAGGGAGTGACAAACTTAGTTCAGAAGATAGAACATTACGAAACTGAAGACCCATCATAGAATCCATGCCTAAGTCTTGAAATCCTTCTTCTTTTTTAAAAGAATCAATTTTTATACCTAATATGTCAGTAATCTTTTCTTGGAGATAAATTCCGAGTAAGTTTTCTGCCTCTTCTGGAGATACTTGTTTCAAGTGAGTGACAAAATTGGAGCATTCATGCGAGATATTTCGGTCGATCGTATTCCAAATTTCATTAGATAATTTTGTTAACTCATGGCTATCCTTAGTAAAGTTGAAAAAATGAGAAAATTCAGATGATAAAAATAAGACTATTTTCTGTGCGCTTGTTGCAGTTAATAAAGCAGTTAAAATCTTTACGCCGATTAGTGGCTCAATTTTCTCAATATTTTTACTTTTCTCCTCGATAATCTGAGAATTATTATAAGTTGCCATCCCAACTTTGCTCCATGGTCCCCAGTTGATACTTAAACCGGGAAGCCCTAAATTATTCCTATAACTCATCAAACTATCAAGAAAAGCATTTCCAGCCGCATAGTTTGCTTGACCTGAAGATCCAAATACTGAAGCAATTGAGGAAAAAGCAATAAAAAAGTTTAAATCCATTTCCTGAGTCAACAAGTGCAAATTCCATCCGCCAATCATTTTAGGCTTTAAAACCTCGTAGAAATGATCAGCATTTGTGTTCATTAAAAAGCTATCTCTCAAAACTCCCGCCAAATGAATTATTCCTTTTAAAGGTGGTATTTTCTCAGGAAACTTTAAAAAATAACTACTTAACTGAGAATAGTCACTAACGTCCACTGGCCAAAAGTAAAAACGAACTCCTTTTGATACAAACTCATCAATAGTTTGCCGAAATTCAAAAGAAAATTCGTTGCGACTAACAAGAATAATATGCTTTGCACCTAAATCACATAGCCATTTGATTATGAACGGACCGAGACCACCTGTGCCTCCTGTCACTAAATAACTTGCGCAAGAATTAAGAGAATCAGCACAATTCTGCTGAGATACATCTTCTTTTTCAATAAACGGAACATACATATCCCCATTTTTAATAATTACTTGAAAAAACTCAGGATCTCTTTCATAAATTCTTTGTAAACTATTTTCTGATGCGTAGTCTTCTTCTTGCACATCAGTGATTGTTTGATCTATTTCAGGTAGTTCATGGAACAATGTTCTTATCATCCCCCACATCGTAGCTTGAAATGGATTAATGTTTTTTCCATCATAATTTATAGAATATGCATTGCTGGTAAAAATCCTTATAGAACACACCTCAGTTAATTCTTTCTTGACGATAGCTTGGTACAAATAAAGAAGCCCCAAGCAATTTGGAATGTATGAAGAACCTTTAAATCCATCCATCCCCCATAGGTAAAGACAAACAATTTTGTAAAGAGGATAAATAGATTTTATAGACTCTAAGATTTCTTCATAATCGAAAAAATTCTTTTCATTAATTTGCCATTCCTTTTCTGTGTTCTTTCTAAGATCGACTCCTTTATAAATCCTTAAATATTTCTTTTGTTTACTCTCCAAAAAATTTATTAAACTATCTTCTGCTGTATTATTGTTGGAAAAAATTAGGGTAATCTCTTTTTTATCACTGCTAGATACGTAACTATGATTTTTGCGAGAAAGCTTTTTCTTCCATTTAAGATCACAGAAACCCTCTTTAAAATTTAAAGAACCCTTATTAGATATCTCCTTCTGCATTCCCGATTGTTTTAAAGCTTGCAATACTGTTTCAGCTTTTTCTTCACCGAGAGTACTTTTTAAGACTCCATAAACATTCGATAACTGCTCTTCGTTTAACTTTAAAATAGGAGAATGCGGCTTTATGTCATTACTATTTTTAATATCTAACCAACATCTAGTTTTCTGAAATGGATAAGTTGGAAGAGGGGTTCGCCTATAAATACCATTGTTACTTTTATAAAAGTTCTCCCAATTAATTCCTCCATAAGATAAATAAATTCTACCTAAATTATCTAAGATGGTTTTATATGGCCTGTCCTTTGCCAAACTTTGAAACCATAAAGTATTTTCAGGGATTGCTGAGCAACAAAGTTGTGCTAAGGGAGCCAGAGTTTTTTTAGGTCCGATTTCAATAAATCTAGAAAAACCGAGATTAAAAAGAGTATTAACTCCCTTTTCAAACTGAACAGCTGACCGTAAGTGATTTACCCAATATTGAGGGTCGGTTAACTCAAAATATGCTTCTTTCCCAGTAACATTTGAAACAATAGGAATTGTAGGTAGATGAAAATTTACTTCAGAAACTACTTTACCGAATTCTTCTAACGCAGGTTCCATAAGATGAGAATGAAAAGCCCTACTTACATTTAAAATACGAAATTCAATATTTTGGTTTTGTAATTGCCTGCCAATCGCTTCTATAATTTCGCTACCTCCGGAAAGCACTAGATTTTCTGGAGAATTAATGGCCGCTAATGAAATTTGATCTTGATATTGCTCAAATATAAAATCTAAAGAATTTTTGGACGCAAAAATTGCAATCATTCTGCCTTGGTTACAAAGGTCATTCATAAAACGAGCTCTATGAACAATAAGCTTGATTCCATCTTCTAAACTGAAAACACCAGCTATACAGGCAGCAACATACTCACCAACACTATGACCCATTACAATTGATGGATTAACCCCCCAATAAATCCACAATTTTGCAAGAGCATACTCTAATACAAAAAGAGCAGGCTGAGTATAAAGAGTTTCATTGATCAACTCATTACTGGATGAAAACATAATGTCTACTAATGAGCATTGAGAAAAATTTTTAAAATGCACATCACATTCATCTATAAGCTTACTAAAATAAAGGTTATTTTTGTATAATTCAGACCCCATTCCTTTATATTGAGATCCTTGTCCCGTAAAAAGAAAAGCAAAGCCGGCTTTCATATTTGAAAGGTGCATTTTCCTTTGATTAAATGATATTTTTGGTTCATCATCATTTTTAATAAACTCTTTTAGGGAATTTAGAAATCCCTCGACGCTGCTTTCAATAAAAAAACGTTTTTTTTCAAAATGAAAACGACCAACACATGAAGTGTACGCAAGATTATTAAGATTAATGTTCTTCTCACTAAGCGCGCTAATATATTTTTCAGCAAGAGCTTTTAAAGCTTCTTCTGTTTTTGCTGATAAGCATATTATTTGTTCTTGATCATCTACTTTCTCAAGAAGTTCATCTGTTGTTATAAATTCTTCTAAAATAACATGGGCATTTGTACCACCTGCTCCTAATGAACTAACTCCTGCCCGTCTCGGATAGTCTTCTTTTCTCCATTCGATGGTATTTGAATTTACATAAAACGGAGTGCTTGGAAAATCTATATTAGGATTTGGATTTTGAAAATGAAGAGTAGCGGGTATTTTCTGGTTTTTTAGGGAAAGAACTGTCTTTATCAAACCAGCCATACCTGAAGCTGTATCTAAATGGCCTATATTAGTTTTAACTGCCCCCAATGCACAAAATTGTTTTTTAGAAGTTTGTTTTGAAAAAGCTTGAGAAAGAGCCGCAACTTCTATGGGATCGCCAAGTTTTGTTCCAGTACCATGCGCTTCTATAAACCTTACCGTCTCATAAGGGATCTCAGCTTTATTAATAGCCTGTGATACTACCTCCACTTGACCGTCAATACTGGGCGCCATGTAGCTAACTTTTGAATTACCATCATTATTAATTGATGAACCTTTAATCACTGCATGGATAAAATCACCATCTTTTACCGCATGAGATAATCTTTTTAATAAAATAATAGCTGCACCGTTCCCACCAACAACACCATCAGCTTTTGCATCAAATGTTCGGCAATGGCCATCCGAGGAAAACATACCCCCTTCATAATATATATAACCCGTTTTTAAAGGAAGATGCACTGCTGAAGCCCCAGCTAATGCCATGCTGCACTCATTATTAAGTATTGATTGGCAAGCAATGTGAACCGCAACTAAAGAAGTTGAACATGCTGTCTGGACGTTTATGCTTGGCCCGCGCAGGTTAAATTTATAAGAGATTTTAGTTGCAAGATAGTCAGACTTATTAGCAATGATTACTTGTGGCCCCTCTAGAGAGGAAATCAGATCTTCTTGTGAACTTGTGTGAAGAGAGAAATACGAATTCATTCGAGAACCTGAATACAAACTCATTCCACAACCAACATAAATGCCTATTTTATCTTTGTAATTAAAGCTATCATACCCAGCATTCTCTAATGCCTCCCAAACGCACTCAAAAAGAAGCTTATGTTGAGGATCTAAAATTTCAGCTTCTCTTAAAGAAAAACCAAAAAACTCATTATCAAACAATTCGATATTGTCTACAAAACCAGAGGCAGGAACAAAATTAGAGTTAGTAACCAGCTCATTGGGTAAATTACTTTGTTCTATTAATTCTTCAGCTGTAAAACGTCTAATGCTCTCCACTCCATTTTCAAGATTCGTCCAGAAAGCTTCGGGAGTATTTGCCCCTGGAAATCTGCAGGACATCCCTATAATTGCAATGTCAGGGTTTTCCTCTTCGTTTTTGCGCCGCACAGAATCTAGCATTCATTTTCTCTTTTTATTAAAGAATGAGAATCAGATAGTTAATTTTTACTAACTAAATTGTTTACATGCTGAGCTAATTTAGAAATGGTCGGAAATCTAAAGAAATCGATAATCTGCAGGTTTATAGAAAAAGTTTTATTAAAACTGTCCTGGAGCTTAGGTAGCAAAAGAGAATTACCACCTAAATCAAAAAAATTGCTTGCTTCATTAAACTCATCATCTCTTAAATCAAGAAGTTCGATCCATATTTTCCTAATTTTTAGCTCAATCTGTTCTAAAATTGAAACGACTTTATGGGGAGTTTCTTTCAATGATTGTATAATAGGAACTAAGCTCTTGATTGTCGGATGTTGAAAAAAATGAATTGGACTTAACTTAACTTGTGTTTGTTTAAAAATTTCCTCTTGGAACTTGGGAATAAGCAGTGAATGTCCGCCTAAGTCAAAGAAATTCTCTTCATCCGAGACAAAATGAATATCTAAAAGATTCTCCCATATTCGGGTCAAAATATCTTTTACATTTTGTTCTGATGTTAATGAATTTTGGAAATCTAAATAAGTCTCAGATAAATAATTGCGCTTAGGTTTTTCTTTTTTTATTAAATCAATTTTTACACGATTTCCAAAAGGGTCTAGAAGTTTATCTGCGAGTTTTGAAAACACCGCATGAAACTGATTAATATCTCCCCTTTCAATATGTATTCCTATTTTTTCTAAAGGTATGGAAGTCGAAAAAAGTAACATTTTGATATTCTTATTACCCCCATTGAGCCCAATGAGAACGTTGGTAAATTTCTGAGAGAAACAAACTTCTAGTGAAGTTAAAGCCTGTTGAGGAGTAATTGTATAAAAACCACGTAGTTGAATGACGTCTTCTACATTGTTATAGTGAGAACTCATTCCTGTTTTGCTCCACATACTCCAAGAAAGACAAAATACATTGATATCTGGTGATTTATCTCTTAAATATGCGCAAATTGTCTGTTGGGCACCATTAGCAGCTGCATAAGAACCAACATTAGTGCCCCCAAAGAACCCATTAATAGAGGAAAAACACACAAGCGATGATATAGAATTTTTACGGCATAGTTCGTGTAAAATTTGCGTACCTAGAATCTTAGCCTCATAAGATTCTTCTAGATCCTGAGGTGTTATATCAGAGATATAACCTTCCTTCAAAACTCCACCTAAGTGGAAAATACCATCAATTTTTTGTTGAAACATATTTTCTGCATGTTTGATAACTTTTTCCATACCTTCTGCATCACAAACATCTGCATACTCATAAATTACTTTATGTTCAGAATTATTTTGAATCCGATTATTGCTTTTATTTCTGCTCACAATTACTAAGTTAGCGGAATAATTCTTCAGCAAAAAAGCTGCTAAAAGTTTTCCAATTCCTCCCGATCCACCTACTAAAACATAAGTTCCATTTTTCTTTAAAAATTGTTCTTGTTTTCCCAATCTTTCTAGATCTGCTTTTTCTAATCCCCGGATATATCTGCTTTTATTTCTGTAGGCTATTATTGAATTTAAGTCATAAGCCTGAATCTCTCGAAAAACAAATTTCAAATGAACATTTGGATTAATGGTATCAAAATCAATAATAGAGGTATTAAGCCAGTTAATCTCCTGAGCTGCCGTCTTTAATAAAGCATTTATGGACAATTTTGCAACATCAACTTTCCTATCTCCCGGTAAATATTGAGCATTGCTGGTTATACAAAACAAATTAATCCTTCTTTTATCAATATTAGCAGCCATCAAAGATTGTGTAAGAGCCAACAAACTATAAGGCCCAAAAGTTTGTTTTTGTTGAAAACTAAGCCCCTCTTGCTCTCCATATGAACACAAATGAAAAATAGTATCAGGTCTTATATTTAAAGCCTCTAGCTCTTTAAACATTCGTACGTAATCTTCTTTACATGTAATATCAATTTTAAAAGAAAGATCCCCCGCTTTTTTAAAACAAGAAAAAGGTTCAATATAAACAACTTGGCAACCTTTCTTTTGCTGCAATTCCTTTATAAGATGATTATTCAGTTGATATTGATCAGCAATGATTACAGCACATTTCAAAGCCACAGAATCATTTTCTGCAACATGATTTTTCAAAAACCACTTTTCATGAAAAAACCAGTTTGGGATAGAACCTTCTCTTTTTGAAAAAGATGTGTGCTTATTTACAGTTTCCTTAAAATAACCTTGTTCAAAAACCTCTTTTAATTTAGTTTTTTGTATTTTTCCAATTGATGTCTTTGGGATGTTATTTTCCTCTAGAGGCAATACCAAAGCTGGCAGAGTTTTTGTATACTCGAGAACTTTTTCTTTGATTTGGGAAATTAGAAGTTGCGTATTTTCAAGACTCCTTTTTTTAGGAACAAAAAATACTACAATACTATCTGAACTGTTTTGCTCATTTCTAATATTGATAACTGCTGTGTAAGAAGGCTCAACGCCATCAAGAGACTCAATAAATGCCTCTATCTCATGAGTGTAATAATTAAGTCCATTAATGATTACAACATCTTTGCTTCTTCCTGTAATGGACAAAAAATCATTACTGATGACTCCTAAGTCACCCGTTTTAAACCATCCATCTTTTGTAAAAGATTCATTGTTCAGCTTATCATTAAGATAATAACCAGGGGTTATTGATTCTCCTTTAACTTGTAAATATCCATTTATTCCTTGATTAACAACCTCATCTTTTTCATCTACAATCCTAAGAGAACATCCAGGAATCGGCTTACCAATAATAGTACAGTTGTCACCAGCTGTTTCTAGAGAAAAATCATCCGAAAACACGACGCCCGAAGCTGTTTCTGACATTCCCCAAGCAGGATGCATAGCTGTTTCTGAAAGATGTTTTTCTATTAGTATCTCAAGAAACTTTTTAGCTTGGTTTACAATAATTGCTTCACCACCATTAAGGATAAAACGCATAGACGATAAATCTAATTTTTCTTGCAAGATTTTATCTTCCAAAGAATTAATTATATTATAAGCAAAATTGGGTGCCCAAGTAATGGTTGCCTTGAATCGATCTATAAGTTTTAACCATAAAATAGGATTTTGTAAGATCAAATTTGTTGATACTTGTATTTGCTGGCATTTTAAGAATACATCATGCAAGTGGAACATGACGAGCCCACCCACATGATCAAGTGGAAACCAATTTAAGCTGACATCTGTGGATTTAAAGTCATTCATCATCATTGAGCCAAGACACCTAGCTATTAATGTTTTATGAGTATGACTTACTAGCTTTGGGGTTCCTGTGCTTCCTGATGTCAGCAAGAGTAATGTTAGGTCATCAAATTCACTTTCCTTTATTACATGCCGGTTTGACGCATTTATTTTAAAATTATCTATTGTTAATATTTTCTCTGCTATTCCTCTATCAAGAAGCTTCATTAGTTTTTCTTTGATGAGAGAAACAGTAAGGATTACGCAATCATTCAATAAGAAAGTCAATTGGTCTAATTTTGTTACTTGATCTGAACTTACTTTTTCAGTATCTAAAGGCAGTGGAATAGGAACAAACCCTCCTAAGATGCAGGCCCAAAAAGAAACAATAAAATCTTTATTATCATTAAATTGGAATATAATTTTTTGACCAGATTTAAGGCCATTATTATCAAGAAATCCAGCAAGTTCGTTAGCTTCCTTATAAAGGTCTTTATAAGATAAATAAAACAAATCTTCTTCAGCATTAATGAAATTAATACCATTATTTGTTTGCGCCGCTAATTGTAGTACTAACTGTAAATTTCTTGGTGCACCTAATAGCGAAAGAGGTTTTCCTTCCACAAAAGAAGGCCTGATTGTAGAGGCATGATTATCTGAATGTGATACAGGTTCTAAGTAAGAGGTTTTTCTATTTATTATACTTTTAGAATCATAGTACACAGGATCATTAATCATCTCTTCCAAAACAACTTCACACCAATGGTCACTTAGATTGTTTAACTCATCTTTTAAGAAATTGATTATGCTTGAGTCTATATAAGCAATTGCAAATAGCTGGTCTTTATCTATCTCACCAGAGTTTAACAAAGGTATGGAAGAAACAAAAATTACTAAAATTGATACTCCATTGTTAAAAAGGTACCTTGTTTCCTTGTTAAAATTTCTAACATCACTTTGAGATGATAGAACAACATAAACAACAATATAGGGCTTATTATTTTTTCCAGTTCTCGAGAAAGCAGCATAATCCTTAATATTTTCGCCTTCTAAACGTCTAATAATTTCGTCCACATAACTCTTATAGGTATGGCTGTTGTCTATAAAAACATTCTCCGTAAGCATTTTTTTAAGCATTAGCATTTTTCAGGCTCATTGGATTGAATGAAAAGGGCTGATTTAGGTTATTATGCGATTTAACAACGTTATGTTTATATTCATCCTTACCTGAAACTAAAACGGTCCCATAATCTTTTAAATCAAATTCTCCGCCATGCGCAGTAAAGGAACTTTGATTAGGATAAACTTTAACATGCGTTGGCACATAACGAGACGAAATCGCAAAACGAGTAGATCTTTTTGACGTATTGGGATAAGACGCATGGATACAACGTGCAGTGAAAATTACGCATTCACCAGGTTTCATCTCTAACGCCACTGCCTCTTCCTCATCAGGCTCCCAATCAGGATCAATCTTAAATTGAGAAAAGTTGTAACCAAAAAACAATGTATTTTCTTCTATTGATTTATATTTTTGATCTCTGCCTTGACTAACTTTCTTAGACTCATCGTAATAAAGCTTTTTATGAGACCCGGGTAAGAATTTCATGCACCCATTTTCTTTAGTTGCTTCTGTAAAAACAGTCCATACAGTTAAATCAATCGGAACGTTTGCAGTAGATCGAGTAGGCTCTAGCATAGGCGTGCCATTTGCATATTGGTAATTCGCAACTTGATGCCATTCAGTTCCAGAACTTCCAGGAAATTTTGGAAAAAATTCAGTGCGCCAACATAACACATCTTCGCCAATAATATTTTTTAGTTGATTAATTATCTCAGGATGGCAAATGTGGCTACTCAACTCAGGAATATCAAAATGTCGGTCATAATTAACATCATTATCAAAAAGAATATGGCTCCTATCTATATTTCTCATCCGGATACGACTTAATATTTCTTTCGCTTCTTCAGGCTCGTATAACTTAAAAGGCCCAACAAATCCATTTTCATCAAAGAAACTAGTTTGAGAACCTAAATCATGAGCTATGTACGCACTGCTATTCATAATTTTTATTTTTCAGTGAAGAAAACTTCTGTTAAGGTTTATGTTAAATTTACACTAAGAAACAATGCGAATTTTTTGTTTTTTTCTTACGATGTTTTCTGGTGAAAGAGGAAGTTTTATATCGTTGAATATAATATTTTTAAAACCATTCAAATATGAAACTGTAAAATTTAGCTTATTAAAAAATAAAATTACCTTTATATAGTATTATCCAGCTAATATACAAAATATGAGAAGCGCAGTGAATATAACACCTCTTATTGTGAGTATGAACAGCATCAAAAACTCCACTCCTAAACGGCCTTCATTTTTTTTAATTCATCCCATTGGAGGAACAGTATTTTGTTATTTTCCTTTAGTTCGTTCACTAACCGCTCAGTACGATTTTTATGGAATTAGATCAAGTGGGTTTCAAAAAGATGAAGCAATATTTTGTTCTGTTGAAGAAATGGCACAGTCTTATATCTCTCAAATCAAGGAAATTCAAAAGGAAGGGCCATACTCTTTAGGAGGGTGGTCCTTTGGAGGAATTTTAGCTTTTGAAATTGCCAGCCAATTTGCTAAAGAAGGAAAAAAAGTAAAAAATCTTTTGATAATAGACTCATTTATACCATCGATAGCTGATATGTGTGTAGTAAACGAAAGCAAATTCATTTTTTTATTTTTTAAAGAAATGTTAATTTCAAGTTTGGAAGATGAGAGAGACAAATTTTTAGATCATTCTGAAAATTTTACCGAGCTAGAACATGCCATAAAAATCGCAATAAAATATGGCCTACTCCCTCAGCAGATAAATCTGCATGAAATCCGAAATTTATACGAAACTTTCAAAAATAACTTTAATGCCTACATTAAGTACAGGCCCAAAAATCATTACGAAGAAACTATAAATTTCTTTTGGGCATCAGACAACAAATCACTATTACAAGAAGCTTTAAAATGGCAACCTTATGTAAATAAAGAAAAGATAAAAAACACCCATCTAAGTGGGGATCATAACTCTATCTTTCAAAAACCTAACCTCCTTGAAAACACTAAAAAAATAGACTCAAACATTGTTGTATAAAAATCCATTTTTGATTTCTGGCATGTATGGATAATTAATAAAAAAATATTTTATAAATAACCACTAACGTTCTTTATGAACCAAACTTATTAGATTTTTATTAAGATTTAGAAATCTAACTTTTGCTGTTTCGTCTAAAACTAAAAGCGTTGTATTTTCAACGTTTTAATAGAGAATATTAAATGAGCAATTATTGTTTGCAGCTAACATCACCTTATGTATTGAAATCACAGGCCGTGAAAGTATTAATTTTTTCTAAAAATGTATCTATAAATTTTTTCATATAAGCTGAGTTTAAAATTTGTGTGCTATACTCAAAACGTAAAGTAACTCCAGACTGAGGGTCGTTTCTTACCGACAAACTTAAATCTCTTTTCGCAGTAAAAGTATCCACATAGAGAGGTCTGGTAAGAATTTCCTGTAAGCTTAAATTAGATTTAGAAGTCATTTCATAATAATCAAAACAAAACTGAGGAATAGGACGATTAGTGTATCCTACAGAATTAGCTTTTCTAGCAATTACATTTTCCATCAAAGGGTGGTACTTATCATAGGCCTGCAAAACAATTTGCCTTACTTTCTGAAGCAAAGTAAATAGCTCACCATTATACCTTCTTTCCATATAACAAATTAAACTATTAAGATATAACCCGACCCGTTGATGTGAGTTTGTTTCCTCTCTATTACTAACCTGCATGAAAACATAAAGAAAGTTATCTTTTATATAATCAAACAAAGTACTTACATACAGAGCTAATAAAGTCATGGATAAAGTGACTTTCATTTTACCAGAGATATATTTTAATTTTTCTCTTATATCCCTATTGACTATTATTTTCACTTCAGCGCCCTGAAAATTCCATACTGCCCGTAAGGAATCTAGACCAATCCAATTCACTGGCCTTAAGTTATTGCAATATTTCTCCGAATAACTGCACACTCCCGTTCCATTCCTAGGAAAATAATCTGGAAATGATGTTGGTTTATTTGTTTCTGATGATAATTGCTCACACAAAATGTGTTTATTTTTAAATTTTAAATTATAATTTTTTTCTATTTCTGAAAAAACCAGAGAATATGAGTTCATATCAAAAATAATATGATGAAAATTAAAAAGCAAAATGGACTTCATCTTATTTATTTTGAATAAACAAATTCTAAACAAAGGCCAGCTATTTAAATCAAATGGAACTTTTTCCTCTTGTTTAAATCGCTCTATAGCTAATTGTTCCGCATTAAAAAATTGTTTTGCATCAATTACTAATAATCTCCAAAATGGGCTTTCTAGCTGTTGAAAAAATAAATTTCCACCATTCGCAATAATTTTAGATTTTAAAATAAAATGTTTGTGGATGACACTTCTTATAGCCCCCTCTAAGACCTCAATATTTAGTTCACCTAATAATACAAACCCTCTAGGAAGGTTATAAGCTGCATTAGGATTTTTTTGCTCTTGAAGATAAATGTTAGCTTGAAGATAATTTAAGGGTATCTGGCCCATAATTTTTCCGTTGGAAGGGATAAGGAGGCAATTGTATTCTCCGGCATTTTTGTTCTGCATAAAAAAACTCCCAGTTGATTTTTGCTCCCATACAATAGACTTTAGCTATTATTTCTAGTATTTTTTCAGGATGCTTTATTAGATCAGATAACCAACACGTCAAATCAAAATCTACAATATTTTCATCAGTAAAAGAGTCTTTAGACTCCCATTTGCTCCAATCTTCCCAATATGGAGCTTCGCAAATTTGGTCATTTACTTTATTTTTTAAATTATCAAAAAAGATAGGAATCTGAGAATAATTCAAAATTAATGATTTTGCAGTTTGAAAATTTTCTGAATCTGAAAAATACCTTAGGTTCTTAATATTTAGAGTGTTTAGTGCACACCCAGCTATTAACTCTCCTACTCCTTGAGCCCATATTGACGTTGGATTTAATCCTAGTTTTTTAAAAAAATTGATTAAACAACTGTTTGCTATAATGTAATTTCTTATAGTCTCATTTGATATCAGGCTTAAATTTGTTTGTGATTCATTAACTGTGTTATCTAGTTCTATAAAGCACTCTTGAAGAAAAGAGAAGACACCATTGTACGACAATCTATGATTGCCATCTAACGCAAACAAAATATTATACAATTTTGATTGATTTACTTCGCCTTTAAATTTAACTTCACCATCTTTTACAAAAGCCTCCAATCTATTTTTTAATTCTTCGTTACTTTGACAAATAATTGCTGCTCTATACTTAAAATGATTTCTTGCAGTTGCGGCCGTAAAGCAAATATTGAATAGGTGTTCTTCTGAAGTTTCTAAATAACGAGCATAACGGTCGGCTAGCTCTGACAAAGCTAAAGGGGTTTTTGCGCTTAGTAAAAATAAATACTCTGCATTATCAACTTTACGAGAAGATTTAAGATTTTTTTCAATAATCTGATACTCTTGAAGAATAACATGAGCATTGGTACCACTCATTCCAAATGCACTAACGCCAGCGATACGTTTGTCATCTTTTGTTATCCAATCCAAACTTGTGGTTGGAACTTTAAAAGGTAGATTTTTCCAATCAATTAGAGGATTTAACTGGTCTGCATGAAGGTGCATAGGGATCTTTTGATGGCGCATAGCTAATATAGTTTTAATTATTCCAATAACACCTGCTGCAGCCTCTAAATGCCCTAGATTGCTTTTAACAGAACCAATCCAAATTGGCTGAGAACGTTGTTTTGAATTATAAACGCTATTGAGTGCATTAATTTCAATTGGGTCTCCCAGAGGAGTTCCTGTGCCATGCGCCTCTATGTAGGTTACGTCATTTGGATCAATTTTTGAGTTTAATAAAGCCTGCTCAATTACTGCTACTTGCGCTGATTCATTTGGAGCTGTTAGGCCTGCGCTTGCACCGTCATGATTTATTGCTGATCCTTTAATTATTGCAAGGATTCTATCACCACTTTTTTTTGCATCTTCTAAAAGCCGGAGTACTAAAATTCCAGCTCCTTCACCTTGTCCGAAACCATTAGCATTAGATGAAAACGCTTTACACTGACCATCTGGTGATAGCGCTTTTGTCTTAGAACGTAAGATACTACTCATTGGAGATAAGTTTAAATGAACACCACCAACAAATGCTGTATCAGATTCTTTCAAACGTAAACTTTGACAAGCAAGATGAACAGCAACCAATGATGAAGAGCATGACGTATCTAACTGTATGGCCGGACCATGTGTTCCCAAAATGTAAGCTAATCTTCCAGCCAACATACTTCTGCTCGCTCCAATGCCTGAGTATGAATCAACAAATTCACGTCTTGATAAATTATTAATTAGAGAAGAAAAATCCTCAGCACATTGTCCCAGAAATATTCCTGTTTTAGTCCCTCTTAATTTAGCTAAAGTTATTCCAGAATCTTCTAAAGCTTCCCATGCCACTTCTAAAATTAACCGATGTTGGGGATCAATACATATGGCTTCCCTTGGGGAGATCCCAAAAAATTGAGGATCAAAATCGCTGATATTTTCAAGAAATGAACCATAACGTGTATAGCTACAACCTAAAGATGAAGGGTCATCATTATAATACTTGTTAAAATCCCAACGTGATTTTGGTATTTCAGTTACAGTATTAATGCCTTTTTCTAAAAGATCCCAAAAACTATTATTGTATACACAAGCATGTAAAGGGAGTTTACAGGCCATACCAACAACAGCTATTGGTTGATTAAAATTATCTTCTTCTAATTCTTTTATCTTAGACTTAAGTGCTTGTATCTCGCATAATGCACGCTGAAATAACATAGAGTACTTTTCATCATTTTCCATAATATTATCCAGCTATAATTTAAAAAATTACAAATATTTTGATTTTTTGAAATAATCTTCGTTTATGTTAATCAAAGCCTCATAATTACCTTCTTAATTGATACCAAGGTTTTTTCTAAATGTTTAAATTTTAGAAGTAACAACTTTCTTTACCCAACGTAAGTGCGTCAACTGATTCATCGTTTATCACAGTTCTTATTTCAAGTTTATAGAGACTTTCGATTTCAACTTATTTTCGGTCTAACTTCATTTTTTGAAAATTTTCTTTTCTTAATTGCTGTTCTTTTTGGGGTTCTTATTTGTGAAAACATACATTCAAAAATAATCTCTCTTTCAGAAGAATTTTTTAAGAACATAGACTGCGTACAATTTTAATTTAGGAAAAATTTTTGTCTTATTTCTTTATTATTTCTAGAAAAATTCATAATAAAGGTACCAAATTGAATGGCAAGATTTTTGCTCTAGAGCGGTTTGCTATCTCTTGTTGAAATTTCAAATTCCATTTTGAAAAACACCTTTTTTATTAACCCAGGTGAATCACCCTGGATGATTTTTTATCTGTTTAATGACATTTTCTGTTTCAGTTGCATAAATAAAATATTAAGTAGGGATGTTTTTTAAGCAGCCCATTATGAAAATAGGAGTTAATACAATGAAAGCTAAAATAAACAATAAATTTCAAGATAATTTTTCTGACATTAGTGAAAATATATACAGAAAATTTACTAACATATATAGGTTATCAAACAGGCAAACTGAATGCTTATTTTATCTTTCTAAAGGGTATTCAATGAAAGAAATTGCAAGAAAAATTAATGTATCTCCTAGAACGGTTGAGTCTCACATGAAATGCCTCAAAGAAAAGCTTAATGTTAATGTAAGGTCAAGTTTAGTCTGTTTATATTATAATGCTATGCTACTGCAATGATCTTGTTTAGCGCATGACCAGAACACTTCCATGCTCTATGCAGTAAGCAGTAAGCAGTAAGCAGTAAGCAGTAAGCAAATTATAAAAGACGTGATTTTTAAGTAGATATCTTACTCATAAAAATTGAATAAAGCATTATTCCAATTATAAAGGAAGATTATTAAAAGAAATTTCATAGATAAAAAATGATATTTCATAGATAAAAAATGATATTTCAACCCCTTTTGGCACAAAAATTACAGTTAGTAAATAACCATAAAGGAAAAAACATGTCCAATTTTGAACTCGTCAGGCATCTTTTTTTGCAGTTAGCACTTATTCTTTTCGTTTGTCGTTGCGTTGTTTTTTTGGGGGGCAAATACTTAAAGCAAACGGAAGTTGTTTGTGAAATGATTGCTGGAGTGCTATTAGGCCCTTCCTTTTTTGGATTGATTGCCCCAGAAATTAAAGAATGGTTATTTCCAAGCGAGCTTATTGTTTCTAATAATAACAACAGAGATGTATTCAGTCATCCTTCAATGTCAATATTATATGCCCTAAGCCATATAGGGCTTGTTTTGTACATGTTTTTAGTAGGAGTAGAGTTTAAGGAAGGTTACATCCATAAAAAACTCAAAAAAATAAGCATTATTAACAGCCTTGGAATTTTATCTCCTTTTCTATTAGGAATATTAACTACCTTTTTTCTTTACAACCAACCTGGATTATTTCAGCCACATATTGGCATTTGGTCTGCATCATTATATTTTGGAATTATGGTTTCTATCACAGCATTTCCTACTCTTGCGCGTATGTTGAATGAGAAAAACATGTCTAAAACAAATTTTGGGTCTATTTCTCTCGTTGCGACATCTATTGGTAACGCTACAGCATGGTGTTTATTAGCCTTAGCTTTATCTTGTATTAAAAATAATTTAATTACTGCTCTTGCTGCAATTATAGGCGGTGTATTTTATGTTTTGTTTTTTCATTTGATGGGTAAAAAAATTTTAACATTTTTTTTTAAGAAATTTAACAAGCTTAACTTAAACATAGTGGTTGTATATATATTAATCATTGTAATGCTGGGCGCCTGGATTGCTGACGCTATTGGAATCTATTCTGTTTTTGGAGCATTTATTATAGGATTAGCAATACCGCGTGGGAAAATTGCAAAGCAAATATGTGATAAAATACAACCCTTAACTAATTCATTTTTGTTACCTATCTTTTTTGCCTATTCAGGATTAAATACAGGCATAAATTTAGTGGATGGTGCAAATTTATGGGCTACAACATTTTTAGTAATCATTATAGCGATAATAGGAAAAGGAGTTTTTTGTACTCTAGCTACCCAAACACTGGGGGGAAATTGGAAAGAATCCATGATTATTGTTATAACAATGAACTGTCATGGGTTAATGGAATTAATTATCCTTAACATGGGATTAGAAAATAATATTATTACATCAGTTTTTTTCACTATTGGGGTACTTATGGCTTTGGTAACTACGCTGGTGACATCACCACTGTTTAAGATTCTTCATGCTTTTAGAAGTAACAACTAATCTATAGGGGAGAAAATAACCCGTTAGAGAATTAATCGATGAGAACTAGTTAGAATCTCTTTTAATGTGACTCTAGCTTTTTCTCAAGATAATACGCCAATTTCCTTATTGTTGGGTTTTCAAAAATAATGTTTTCACGTAACTGGCACCCAAAAGACTTTGAAATCAAATGACATAAACGAATAGCCTGAAGAGAATTACCGCCAATGGCAAAAAAGTCATTATTTACTCCAATGTTCTTTAATCGCAGGGATTCTTCCCACAAAGAACAAAGCGTTTTTTCTGTTATTGTGTCTGGAGCGATGTAATTTGGTTTATTAAACTGATCAAATAGTTTTTCTAAAGATTTCCTATCAGCTTTTCCATTCACTGTAAGAGGGATTTTTTCAATTCTAATTAGGAAAGAAGGCATCATTTGGTCTGGCAAAAACCTCCTTAAATGACAACGTATAGTTTTTTCGATATTTTTGAGCTCATTAATATGAGAAAAAGAATTTTTAAAAATATCTTTTACAATATAGAAGCATACTAAAAATCTCTCTCCTCCACTATCTTTCATGTCTATAATAATAGACTCTTCGATGAAATCGCATCGGTTAAGATGGTGTTCGATTTCTCCAATTTCGATTCTTACTCCTCGAACTTTTACTTGGTGATCTATACGACCTAAAATTTGAACTTCTCCGTTGAAACGGTATTTACCCAAATCACCTGTCTTATAAAGTCGAGAATCTTTTCTTTCTTGCCTTTCTTGGGGAGTTATAAATGGATTTTCAATAAATCGTTCTTTTGTTAATTCTGGTCTATTGGCGTATCCTCTTGCAACTCCCATCCCTCCGATATGAATTTCCCCCATTACGCCGGGAGGACATAGATGAAGATTATTATCCAAAATTAATATTTTTTGGTTAGCGAGTGGGCGACCATAAGGAATACTTTTCCAGTTTTTTTCAATTTCTTTCACAGGATAGTATATTGACCAAATAGAACCTTCAGTAGCCCCGCCCAAACTAACAATTTGAATGTTTTCACCAAAGACTCTTCTTATTCTTTCTGGCAAATTCAAAGGAATCCAATCCCCGCTTAATAAGACCAATCTTAAGGTGCCATAATAAAATCTACTTTCCTCTTCATTAATACTATCAAGTAACGAACACATCAGCAAAGGAGCAGAATTCCATATGGTTACATGATTATCTAAGATGCACTGTTTCCATTCTGATACCATTTGAGATTTTGATCCATCTTCATTCGGAATTACAAGAGTTGAACCAGCTATGAAGGCACCAAATATATCAAATACTGATAAATCAAAGCCAATGTTCGAGATGAGTAGGGTTTTGTCCTTATTTGATATACAATATTTGTCAACTATATCATACATGGTGTTTATACATTGTTTTTGTTCTATCATCACTCCCTTGGGTTGTCCTGTAGAGCCCGATGTGTAGATAATGTATGCTAAAGATTCTTGCTTAGCAGTTGTACAAGGATTCGCGTCAAAATTATCAAATAAGGACATATCATCTAAATCTAGTACCTCTAAAAATGGTAATGCACTTAAAAGACTAAAAGCTTTGTCCAAAAAAATTGTCTGAGTAAGTAAAATGTAAGAATCTGTGTCTTTCAACATAAAACTTATTCTCTCTTCTGGAAGTCCTATATCTATAGGAAGATATGCTCCACCTGCTTTCAAAACCCCTAAAATACCAACAATTAGCTCAACTGACGGTTTTAAAAGTATGCCAACAACTTTCTCCGGCCCTACAAAATGCTGAATTAGCTTATGAGCAACCTTATTAGCTTGATTATTAAGTTCATTATAAGTATATCTACGGTTATTGAAATTTAAAGCTATATTTGAGGGGTTGTTTTTTGCTTGTTCTTCAAAAATATCTTTTAAAGTTTTATCGACAGGAAATAAAGCCGATGTATCATTCCATTGAAATAATATTTTTTCACTTTCTTCATCACTTAAAACTGTAGAGGCCATTATAGATTGCCGAGGATTTTTTAAAAAATCTGAGACAAGATTTTTTAGATGACTTAAAAATTGTTTAAAAAATTTTTCTTCTAAATCACTTTTGTACGACAAAGTTAATTGTAGCCCATCCTCAACTAGATAAAACAAAAGATGCAAAACTTCATTTCTATGCAGGGGGTACATTTCCACTAATGAAATATCAGCGCATGGAAGAGAAAGTTTATTTACATTTGAAAATTCGCAAGATATAAGCACATCAAAAGAACAAATACTCTCAGAATGATTCTTTTCATCTTCGTTTTTTGTTGCTACTAAAGGGAAACCATATTTATAGTCAGAAATTTCCTTATAATCAGAGAATAATCTATTTAAGAAATTCAAAAATTCTTCTTTTTCATCTATTTTTACTAAAAGCGGGAGGTGTTCAATACAAGAATCTAATAATTTACTACAATTTTCCGATCTAAAATTAGCAGGCACTCCAATTATAAATTGATTTTGATGCCAATACTTGTAAATAAGAATACTAAAAATTGATGTAATAAGCGAAGCAGGATTTATTTTAAAATCATTCGTAAACTGTTCTATTTTTTCCCTTTCATCTTTATCAAAAAAAGATGAAATTCGTTTAATTGAAGTAGCATGACTATTCCCAAGCTCAAAAGGATCTAGATTTAACCCAATAAGCTTTTGCCTCCAATACATTTTCTGCTTTTCAATAAGAACGGGGGTAATATCTTTATGATCCACACAATTTTTGTAAAAACTAAAAAACTCCTTTGTGTCTTTTATTTCTCCATTCTTTCCGCAATTATAATAATAATAAAGAACTTGGTTAAATTCTTCTGAAGGAAATTCTTCAAAACTAAAAATTATTTTTTCTTCCACCAAGAAAAATAAATTACTTTTTATTTTAAAAAGATATAATTGAATCGGAAAAATAATAATGGGATTTTTTTGATCTCGTTCAAATAACTCAAGGTATTCATAAAAAAGTTGTTGATTAAGCTTTTTATCTGATAGGTCATAAAAAAAATTATAATTTTTTAGAAGATTTGATTCATTATTAACCAATGGTTCATTTTTTATTTGAGTAGTATTTTGAGATTTAAAAAAGCCCAATGTATTAAAAAACGCATTTTCAAGCCTTTTAATATCTAGAGTACCTTTAATACAATAAATCTTTTTCCCAGAAGCCATTAACTCTTTTCTAGAATAATTTTTGTTGTCTCTAATTTCGTATAACTCTTGGTAAGGTTCTAAAAAAGATTGGCTGGCTATTGGACACATATTATAGTTTTTCCATACTCAAATAACTTATGGTTCTTAATAATCCAAAATATTCTCTTTATGTGAAGTATTTTTAATTTCTTCAATCAAATTAGCCAGACTGAGAATCGTGGAATTTTTAAACATCTCGATAATTGAAAATTGCACATTAAACTTCTCTCTTATTTTGGGAAATGCTCGAACTAAAGAAAGAGAATTTAATCCCGCAAAGAAAAAATCTTCATCTTTATTAAAATTTTTGTTTGGGGTGTATTCTGATAAAATCGAAAGTAATATCTCTTCTATTTTCTCTCTATTAATTTTTTTATATGTAGGCTCGCTTCTTTCTTGAGTAGCTATATTTTTAGGTTTGATGGAATCTGAATTAAAGTACGTTTCCTTAACAAGGTTATGTTTTAACTCCGTTTGAAAAATGTTTTCATTGTTATTATTTTTTAAAAATGTCTCAGTTTGTATCAAGTTGGGAAGTTCATGAAGAGATTTTTTAGGATTAGATAATAGATACTCAAGTAAATAAGGAAAATTGCTGGATAATTTTTCAATAGTTTTTTGATTAAATAAATCCGTGTTATAATCCCAACTGATGACTAATTCATTATTCAGCTCCATTATATTTGGCATTAAGTCGTATTCAGTTCCTCTTATGGGTTGTGATTTGTATGAGACTTGTAACCCATAAAACTCAGGAATAAGTATGCGATCCCAATTGAAAGCCACAGAAAAAAAATAAGATCGACTTTTATCTCTCACAATCTTAGACTGTTCGACGATTTCTGCAAATGAGCAATCTTGATTTTCGTAAGCATCTAAAAGAGTCAATTTTAAATTTGAAAGGTAAGTTTCAAAATTACCGGTATCAGGAAAAATTGAAATAATTGGGTAAATATTAGAACAATAACCAACAATATTTTCACTTTCCGGCATCCCTCTTCCAGAAAACGCAATTCCTACAGCAATTTTTTTTTGAGCTGACATGATATGTAAAAGAATATTATAGGCAGCTTCTAAAACCATAAAATAAGTTAATCTACTTTTTATGCTGAATGATTTAAGCTGTTGATAAAGTATCTGGGAAATTTTTGATGAAAATCTTGAACCAGCGTAGGTTTTTAATGCAGGTCGAGGAAAATTTGCGGGAAAATTTAAATCAGGAATATTGGAATGTACGATTTTATTCCAGTAAGAAAGTTGTAAACGAATTTTTTCTGAATTACTCTCTTTTTCAGACCATGCTAAGTAATCTTTATACTGCTTCACCGGTGGAAGTATAGGGATAATTCCTTGACAATAAGCGGTATAAATAGCACTAATCTCCTGTAAAATAATTCCAATCGATACCCCATCACATATAATGTGGTGTACTGTCATTCCAAAAAGATAATGTGTATTGGATAGTTTAATCAAAAAATATCTAAATACCTCGTTAGCTAAGTTAAATGTTTTCTTGCTTTCCTCTTGTAAAAAACACTTTAACTCAGAATCTTGATCTTGGATGGATAGCTTAGATAAATCTATCCGGATCAAAGGATATTTCTTATGAGGATGAATTATTTGAGTTTCTTGACTTGGAGAAATTGTTGTCCTAAGCGCACTATGTCGATTAACAATAAACTTAACTGCGCGCTCCAAAAGATCTTCTTTTAACTCTCCCTTTAAATCTAAAGTAATTGAATTATTATAGGCAAGCGAACCCTCATAACTAAGTTCGGAAATTAATTTCAACATACTTTGATCTTTTGAGAGAGAAACTTGTATGCTTTCTTGACTAATTTTATCTAATTCAGGTTCAATAATTGGTGCAATAGCGTTATAAATAATATCAATTTTATTTTCCAACTTTATTTCGGATTTCTTTTCAAAAGAGCTATTCACTTTAAAATTCCTCCTAAATATTTTAAAATAATTCCTCCCCAACTTGTGAATGAGTTTGGTAGAAGACAAACAAAATCTCCATAGCTTAAATTTTGCAAATCATCAGCCAAATTAATAAAAGTATCTGCAGAGTATGCATGGGAAAATATGGGTATATTTTTGAGGAATTGTTGGTCACTTTCCACAGAAAGTTCAAGATAAAACATTTTGACTAAATGGGGCATATAATTATTAAAATAAACCCTCTTTAAAACATGAGATCCAAGATGAGAAGAATCTAAAGAGTGATTAAAAATATTTTTACACTCTTTTATTTGGTGCTCTAAAAAGAAACCATACTCCTCATCATTTTTATAATCTTTCAAAGCACTATTATTGAAATGGTTACAAGAAATGATCTCAAATCCACGATATCTATTTTCTTTAGTAACAGACATTGCTAATCCTGCATCACTTAAAACCGATGTAGGAGGACTAAGAACCCTCTTATCTGATTCAGGAATTTTATTACAATAAACAATAACAACTTCTTCAGTCAAATTCACATCAACCAGATTACTAGCAATCTTTAGGGCTAAAGAAGTGCTTGCACATGCCAGAATAGATACTATAAAAGGGACTGCGTTAGGTATTTCAAGGTAATCTAGAAACTCATTTAATACAGTATTTGGATTATATTGACATTCTTCAAGAGCATTCATCTTGTCGAAAACATAAATAAAATATCCCACCTTGTTGGAGTCAGAAATTTTCCCTTTTATCTGTTTTAATACATCAAGAGTTAACTCTACTAGATTTGACGAAACTTTAGAGTATTCACTAAGCCCTCTCAATTTAAGAGTTTTTAACATTTCAGGATCTTCATTTAACTCTGAAATATCAAACCTCTCTCCAAGAGAATACGAAATATTGGACAAATAAGCCATACATATGCCATTTTTCTAAAAGTTTATATTATTATTTTAAAATTCACTGCTGTATGTTACTCAAAAATCTCTCTAACTAATTTCTCAAATTCTTTCACCATCTTTGGAGTCAATTTATCTTAAATGAAAGGTAGATGATATCCGGAATAATTACTATGGAATATTAATATCGTTGAGGAGAAATTATATTATAAGGATCAAGAAATTTTTTAACCCCCTTAATGACATCATAATTTTTTCCCCTTTTAATTTGATCCATATTATCGATATCAAGTCTGTATGGATAAAAACCCTCACTTATTAAACTATCGATTATATTTCTGGAACATATTTGAATATTTTCAACCTCGTCTTGACAAGACCGATCTCCTTCTACGTTTATAACTGCCTCAATAAAAATATCATCCAACAAATTAAGAGAAACTCCAATTGGTATATTAGTATTATTAGCTTTTAATTTTTCTAAAGTATTTATAAACAAATTAGCTTTGTCATACTGAAATGAAAATACAAAAAAAATAAGGCATTTTTTCCCATCTAGATCTGGATTTGTAGTTCCAAATGATTCCAAAACAGCCGTATCCTTTGGATGCCCTTGCTGAATATTCACAGATGATTCTATCAAATATAAAATATTCTCCCAAAAAGGAAAAATTTTTCTTAAAAATCGTACGGATTTATTTGTATAAAATATAACTAAGCCATGTTTTTTTAGTATTTTCTTAATTTCATTTTGAAAAGCTTTAACAACTCTCTTAGAACCCTTTACATTCCCTACTCCAAACCATTCTGGCTTACCAATAAAAGGAAAGCTAATATTTCCAATTCTTTGACTATCATAAAGATGAAAGATACAATCTAGATAATTAAGTTTATGCAAAAGGCTCAAATCAGAAAACAAACTAACGATATTAACAGTCTTCTTAGGTATTATATTAAATACCTTAACAATATCGTGCCTCTTTAAAATTTTGATGTAAGCTTGAGTTACTATTGCAAAATTACTTTGTATAAAAAGAGAGTTAATATTTGGTTGACATGTCGAAGGAAGAAGAGCGTAAGGGATCTCCTCTGAATGACTTGTATTTATGAAATTTCCCGTTCCTGTTAGAACTCTAAAAGAAAGCACTAAATCCTCTCTTTTTCTGTTGAATCCAACTCCACGGTCAAGAATATTTCCTATAATGCTGCTTTCTCGTGCGGAACCGGTAACATCTATGTAGTATGAAATTCCATTTTCTAATAAATAATCTGATAACTGTCCTTGTGTAACTCCTGGCTCTATGACTACATAACCCAATTGAGTATTTACATGAAGGATTTTATTCATATATCGGCTAAAATCAATCACAATAAGACCATCAGAAGTAGGTAATTTGGAACCGTACCCCCAATTCTTTCCCTGAGATATAGGGTATAAAGAGATTCTGTATTTACTAGCTTTTTGAATAATCTCTAAAAGATCAGATTCACACCTTGGGAATATAACCCCTTTTATATCTTTTTTGTACTCAGTTACATTTTTTCTATAAGGCTCAATACCTCTTTCTGAATCTTCTATATTTTCTTGTCCAAGATAATCAACAATCTCCTTAAAAAAACTGCTTCTTTGGTTCATAACTCTCTCAATGAATTAAAACGCAAAACAATAATTAAGATATTTGGTAGACTATGTTATTATAAAAAGCAATTCAAGAGCCCTTCACAAGAAAACTTTTTTGATCTACTTTCTCTTTAATTTTTTTACATAACAATGTGATGCAGCCAGATTGTAAGGTTTTATTTTTTTCAATCCGCTGCTTTTGATCTATCTTCTTTTGATACAATTTTATAAGAAGTTGGATAGTTTTTATTGTATTTGTATTTGGTGATAATATTGTTTTACCCAAGTTTTCTTTTAGATTTTTTTCTGCTTCATCCAATCTTCCCAACTGCATAAGGTTTTCTGACATTTGATTTTCAAACTTAAGAATCATATTATTACTAGAATCATAATATTTCTTATAAATCATAAGTGCATTCTCAAATAGAGGTTGTGCCCGTTCAAATAAGCCTAAATCCACATATATTGTGGCTAAAATGAATGCACTCCAACCAATCCTTATGTTTTCTGATGGGTATGTCTTTTTATACATATCATTTGCTTTCTCCAACATTTTTCTAGCATCTTCATGCTTACCAACTAGGTTATTGCTAATTCCCATATAATGATAAGCAAACCCTGCATTTTTATGTTCCGGCCCAAAAGTATCTAAAACAATATCAAATCCTTGCTGCGTTAAACTGTGAGCTTTTTCATATATTTTTTTTAATTCAGAGTCTTGGATATAAAAACTAAAAGCTCCTATTTTAGGGCTAAAAGATAGCAGTTTTTCTTCCACATTTTGCTGCTCACATACTTTTGAAATTATCTCTTCAACCTTATCCTCATCTTTTAAATAAGCTAAAAATTGATACATTAAGCCTAGATATATTAATCCTTCACTAAAAAACTCTTTTTTACTTTTTAATGCTACGCTGTTTACTTCTTCTTCTAATAATTTTGTTAAATTTTGAAATTCTTGGGTATCTCTTTCAAAAGCCCCTATGAGCATTGCAGATCCATAAAGATCTCCAATAAAACAAAGCAGACGCAGGTCACTAATTCTCCTTTTTTCAGATTCTTTTTTTCTTGTCTTAAACACTACTAGACTATCATCCAAAAAGATTTTTGCTGTACGGTAATCACCTAGATAAAAATAAGCACGCCCAATTTCTGCAGAGATATCCTGTTTCAGTTCTTCTTGCAAAAATAACTCGCTATTCTTAAGAAATTTTACACAGTGATTTAATAAGAGCTTTGTTTGGGGTAGATTTGTTTCATCGAATACGGTCGAGTACAGCTTATCTCTAATAATAGTAGAGAAAACCTCTAATGATGAAGCTTTGTTTTTAAGGTTACAATCATTCTCTATAAATTTCTTAATTATCTCATGCGTTGCATCATGTATAGAAAAAGAACTACTGGAATCAAAAGAATCTGTTCCCATTATCAATGAATATTCATTCAAATTAAAAAGAAACTGATCCACTACTCTTTTGCTTGCTATCAGTTCTAGAAAAACTATTGGAATCCCATAATTATTTATTAAACTAATGAAATACAACAATTTTTTAAATTCTTCAGTTTTGTTAACTATTTTTTCAAGAGATAGTTTAATAATATTAGACCTAGTCTGAGAATACTCACCTACACTCTTTAAAATAATCTTTTCAAAATCAGCAAATTCAGGTTGTTGCTTAGAAATCAACTCTTTATATTCATTAAAAGAAATTTTAGTGCTACGAAGATAAGAAGCACTAGTAAGTATATCTAAGGGAAAAGAAGGGATAATTCTAAGAAATTCTTTAATTTGTGGAATCTGTTCGTCTATAATACTTTTTTCTTTTCCGTATATCCTGCTGAACAGATCATATTTCTGCTCATCGTTCAACTCATTGACATAGATTATGCCTCCTATATACAAATTAAATTTGATATTTTGGTTCCGAGTTGTTATAAGCACCTGTCCATTTCCCCATGCAATTGGATCTCGTGGTAAAAGCTCTTGTATATCTTCCAGCTGTTCTACATTATCGAAAATAAGAAGCCATCTTGTTGTTGCCTTCATTTTTTTCTTTAAAAAAGAAAGAATTGTTTCATTTCTGATATTCCTGTCTTTAATTGTCTCTAAGTGATTGATCTCATTTCTCTCTTGATCATCTTTAGCTAAATTGTATAAAAGATGTTCATATGAGTCAAAAATACTGGCTTTGTCTTTGCTACTTACTTTCCATATAACGTCGAAATTTTGTAGTGAGGCATATTGAGTCGCTAAGGTTGTTTTTCCACTTCCACCTATGCCTATAAGAGCCACAGTTTGAATCCCTCTTTGTTTTTTAAAAATATCTCTAATTTGTTCAATTGTATTACGACGATTGAGAAAATAACTTTCGTGTGGGAGAATCAATTCGGAACGAACTGGTTGAGAGGGAACATAAACATATATGGAAAAAGTAAAGGCTGACACAACAAAAACCGAAAAAATACAACAAAACCATATAACTGATTTTTTGGAAAGATCTTTTAACGATAGATAAATTGATTTTGAATTTTCTATTGCCATATCAGGTTGTTTTGCACCATCAATGTTTTTCAATTTTTCGTTAAATTTCTCAATGGATGGCGATATATCTTCTTCTCTAAGAAAAAATTTTAGAAGTGAAAAAAAAGCGTCATAGTAACTTTCAAAAACTTCTAAATTAATTAGCTCATGAATTTCATTTGTAGAATTGTCTTCTCTATCAAATTTTAAATATAAAACCTGTTTTTGAACGGTTTTGTCCTGTTCAGATGGGATAGTTTCTTCAATAAAAAAAAATCTGAAAGTTATCGGGGAACCTTCATCAACAGAATGTGTTATAACTTTAATTTTTATCCTATTAAGATCAGCTACTATTTTAGTATAAAGTTCCATTACAAATTTTTGCTTGTCTTGAGGCAGCAGGAAGCAACATTGCTCATGGTTTTTTGAATACCACGAAATCGATTCTAGACACTGTTTAAAACAAATATCATATTGAACAGCTCTATAATATTCATTTTTTAATATATTATATGTATCTGTTTTCTTTATAAAATCTACAATCTGATATCTATATTTATAGGGAGAACCTAATTTTCCAAGAATATCTCTTATGTAATTATCTATTGTTTTTGTTGAAATTAATAAAATTGCAGCTATTTCTTTTGAGGGTATTCTCGAATTTACCATGCATGAAATGATATCTATTTCTCGACGAGTGAATTTTATTCCCTCCACTGTTTTTAGATGCACCGTATATAAATCTTCAGCGAGAAGTTTTTTAAAAATATTCATATGTGTTATGGACCACAGAAGACTTTTCAAAAGGATACTTTTTCATCCAGTTATCTCTTTTTAAAAGCATGATATACTTTTACAAAGTAGCTTAAGCACAACATCAATAAAATTAGTCAATAAAGAGAAAATACTTATATCCGTTGAAATTACTTATTTTAAGACTATTGCATAAAAGGTAATTTTGAGGGATGAGAGAAGAATTAGCCTGTAGCAGGGTACAATCTACTTTCATTTTCTGATTATTTTTTCAATTTTTTGCCTTTTTATCCTTTAACTTCCTTGATTTTCTACCAAGAGACGTAATGGTAGTGGCTAACATCTTAGAACAGTCTTGTTTAAGCCTTTTAAAAGATTAAAAGAGTCATTTGTCCGCATGCTTTAAATAAAAGAAGCTCTGGCAAAATGAAAACAGCGTTTTAAAATACCCAAACCCTGCCCCACCCGCTAACGGGCCTCTGAAATCAAATGGTTAAACTTTTTGCCAATGAGTTAAAAGTTTATTGATTAAAAAAAATTTTAATAAAAATATATACTCTCCATTTGTTAACAGATGATCTTAAGAAAACAGTAAAAATCAATGAACGTAGAAAATTAAAACAATTTTTTCTTTAATCTATTCTCTTTTTAATAACTCTCTTTAGTTTTAAGTTCTAAAAGAGCCTTTCTGATTCTTTCCAAACCTAAATCTAAATTTTGTGCTGCCAAAGGAATCCTTAAAACCATTTTTTCTCCTTTAATTAAAAATACTTCTCCTGGTGTAAGTGCTATTCCGGTTTTTTCAAGAATGTAAAAGGCCAAATCAACACTGGAATTGATTTGTTTCTTATCAGAGTATTTCCCTTTTAAGCCTTGAAAACTGACTAGAACCACATTGGTAGCCTTTGGTTCTATATATAGCTTAATAAAAAATCCTGCGTTAAATATATCAATATTAAATTTTTTATTTAACTCACGATCCATATTGATAACGAATTCTTTAATTATTTTTAATCTTTTATTGTATCCTCTCATGCTCATTTGGAGATATTCTTGGTTTTCAAAATTATCTTGAAGAGCATATATAGCAGCCTTTTCAACTGGCTTTGAAATACCGGATGAGGGTTCTGGTAATTTTCCTATTAACCAATCTGGAATACATCCATAACTTAATCTTAACCCCACTAATCCCATGGATTTTCCTAAACCGCTTAATGTTATGGTTAAATTTTCCATACCCTCAACAGCTCCTATAGAAAAAGGTTGTTGATTCTTATCAAGAAGGACATCTTTGAAAATTTCATCTGAAATCACTAAAATTTGATGTTTTTTCAAAATTGCAGCAAGCTTTTCCACCTCTTCTTTGTTATAGACAACCCCGGTAGGATTAACAGGATTTGTGAACAAAAACATTGTTGGCTTAGTTAGTGTTAAAGTTTTGTCTAAATCTTCAGGAGTAATTTTCCAACCAGATTCTTGGGTGACATTAAGAAAATGTACTTTCATATTACAATGAACCGCCTGATATGGGTGCTGCCCAAAAGCGGGAACAGGAATTAATATTGAGTGTTTTGGAGTCCAATTCAAAATTGAATAGAGATCCTTTAGTATTTCAAATATGCTTGTGCTAACTACAATATTTTTTTCTTTTAACTTTATCCCATCTTTTTCTAGTTTTTTCTTAATAGCATCACGTAATTTTGGATCACCATTATGCGAAGTATAATGATTCAAATCATCCATTAAAAAAGAAACTGAACCAGCTTTCTTCACAGAAAGAGGTGGTCCAAATATCGGAAGTGCCAAAGTCCAATCAAGTTCTACATTTTTAATATTATCAAAATAAAACAAAGCTTGATCAAACTCCTCTCCCAAAGATTCCTTGATCTTAATAACTTCCGGTTTAAAGAAAAAATCAAATTTTGAAATTTGATTCCTTGAAAGCCGTGTGACATTGTCTTTTGAAAGGCTAATGTTAAAATTGCAAAATTCTTTTTTATTTTGAAAGCAATAAATCACGTAAAAAATGAAAATTGTAAATAATCCTACACCACAGCAGATGGCTATAAGTTTTAAGACTTTTTTGTTCAAGATATTATCTTTCATTTTTTTAATAAAATCATCACCCCTAATATTGTCTTCCTAAAATTTTTTCTCAAATATTAAAAACAACCTGAATTCAACATGGTAAATCTAGAAAAAAGAAAACCACGTCACCTTTCGGGCATTTGATTTAATCACTTGATTCCCAAGAGTCACTTGCCCATCTCCGCCGATAACAACTTGATTATTTTTGCGAACACAAATGATGGTTGTTCCGTACCAAGTCTGATGATCATGCTGCATCTTTATTCCTTTTTAACTTTTCTTTGTTTTCGTAACTACTATCAAGATAATTTTTTTTGCTAACATTTGGTGCAGAATTTAGTTATAAATAAACTCATTTTCCTCCCGCTCTCTTTGCTCTTCAGACTCTTATTAGTTTATCAAATCGATCAAAAGAGAATTAACGCGCTTTACATACTCTGCAGAATTAGGCAAATTCTTGCCTTCTGACAAAACAGCTTGATCATATAAGATAGAGGACAACTCTTCAAAACGAGCATCGTCCTTTTCTTCTTTCA
>Ga0214919_10001169_pt1 | contig 43856 bp, 39 predicted proteins | sample LL1503_MetaG_FD_177994 | JGI IMG/M metagenome (GOLD analysis project Ga0214919, IMG submission 177994) | Freshwater microbial communities from Lake Lanier, Atlanta, Georgia, United States - LL-1503 | ecosystem: Environmental > Aquatic > Freshwater > Lake | place: USA: Georgia | collected... | reverse complement strand
AGCGTGTCAATTTCCTGAAAAAGTGAATCCGGTAACAGACGTTAAATGTCGCGAGACATTTACTAATATGGGGAAGTCAAAACTGCTAAATGCGAGCACATATGAGTGCGTAGACCAGCATTTTAAGATCCCAAATGATCCAATTGTTCAGGCGTATTTTGCCTCTTTAGGCGCACTGGGAATCTATTTAATGTATAAACTGATGATGAAGACAAAATTAATACCGGATTTAAACTAGTGACCCGTTAACTTTATAAAATATATTATTTTGAATTAATAATATATTATTATTTACTTTTATTTATCTTTTATGGTGTCTTTTTTTACAAGACTTATTGCACTTATGAGGTCGTCTTCTTTTACAAGTTCGTTTTCTTCGTTTGCCTCCGGTATATTTCATCATATAAGTCGGTTCTGCTACATTCGCGTTACTAACTGGTGTGGCATAATAAGTCAATCCTAGGGAGTTTTTACCTCCTTTCATTCGTTTGGATCTTCGTCTTCGTTTGCCACCTGAACCAGTTGTTGTTGGTGTTGTTGCTAAACCTGTTGTTGGTGTTGTTGCTAAACCTGTTGTTGGTGTTGGTGCTAAACCTGTTGTTGGTGTTGGTGCTATACCTGCTTGTGTTTGTGTTGTTGCTAAACCTGCTTGTTTTTGTGTTGGAGCTATACCAGCTTGTGTTAAACCTGTTGTTGGTGTTGCTACTACATTATCTGTTGAATTTCCAAAAATTCCTGATAGCATTCCTTTTCCATCATTTACTCCTTTATCTAATACTGTTCCAGCTTGAGTTCCCAAATCAGTTAAACCTGCTTCTACCTTATTTGTGCCGTCAGACAAAAAATTTGTTACTTTATCTAAAGGAGATTCTTCAGAGATAGGCGGTATTGATGTTATTTCAACTTTTTTGGCAACAGCTCCATTGGCAACAGCTCCATTGGCAACAGCTCCATTTAGTATGTCTTTTTTTTCACTCCATGGCCAATCCCACCCACCTCTTTGACTTCTACTTCGTCCTCGCTTCATACTTTTACGCTGACCACGACCCCTACTTCGTCCCATTTTCATACTTCGTCTTTTACTATGTTTGACCATTTATATTATAATGTAAGAAATAATATAAATATAAATTATTTAAACCTTTATTGTTTTCGGGTTTAACCTCTACGCATCATGACCATTTTAAAGGCCTCAAAACCGGCTAAAGCTCCCGCCACTTGGGCAACAATATAAGGGATCAAATCCGAACGAGGCATTTTACCAGCATACATCATTGCAATAGACACAGCGGGGTTAAATGCGCCACCGCTAATAGCACCACCTAACTTAACAGCAATTGCTAAAGCCGCACCGATGGCTAAATAATTGCCGGTAGCAAAAATTACAAAGACAAGGAACATAGTTCCTAAAAATTCGACAATATACTTGTTCATTTTATATATTATACTTTTAAAAAAGTATTTAAAAAGGTATTTTAAAACATAAGAAAAAATTGAAATATTTATCTGTTACTTAAAAGATATTATTACACAACTATAATAACAAAATGTCTCAAGTTTATAATTGCGAAAATTGCGGAATTGTCATGTATATCGACATGGAAATTTGTGGTAGATGTCTAAATGGAACCCAGCTACTTACACATAATATTATTTCATACAATGATAAAACTATTACAGATGAAGCATTCTTTAAAGAATATCCTCAGCCACCTCTTGAACGTAGATGCTGCGAGCCATTAGATCCTGTTCTTGCTTCTTTACCCAAAGAAGCTCTTATTCAGCCTGTTTTGGAAAATCAAAATAAAGTTTATGGCCCGGGTATTTTACGAAGAGATATGGATCTTATGGTCTTAACGACGGATGACGGTGAGCGTCTCATTAAAAGCTTTTGGACGAACAAAATAGTTCCAAATCGGCGCTGCAATTCAGTAACAGGATATATAGAGATAATCGACCCAACAATCGAAGAAGAAGATCGCCGCTTAGCTATATTAAAATTAAATCCAGATGCTATATTAGAAGAAGATCATAATAAATTTATTTATTATTATTTATATTTTTGATCTAGTTTTTCTTATTCGCCGACGACGTTTAACAGTTTTTTTCCTTTTTTCTTTTTGATTTTGCCTTTTGCTTCGTCTTGATTTTTTAGAGGATCTATTTCCACCTGTTTTTTTTCCTAATTTGGCTAATGAATCACCTTCTCCGTTATGGCCTCTTTTTTCCCTTTTTAATGTGACTGGATGTTGTTGTAGAACTGCTTTTTTATTAAGTTGGTCCGTGTTTTTTAGTCTTTCTTCAGCTTCTATTTGCTTTTGAGTTATTTTTTCTAGTTTATCTCCTATTTCTGTTTTTTTTTAGATATTTTATTTTGGTTTAATTGCAAAAACCTTGGCAAATATATTCTACAATCTGAAAATACTCCAAGAGGTGCAATATGCTCACCACTAAATCCAATATTAGTTCCCCAAGAGTTTTTATAATAAACCCACTTTTTTCCATCATATGAAAATATACATTTTAAAACCATTGCATGTCCAAAAGTGTTATTAAGTATGCTCATATTAACTGCAGCTGCTTCTCTTTCAAGTGAAAAAAAAATAGCTGACATAGGTGTCTGTGAATTTTTCATATTTTTGCTTAAATATTCTGACATAAAAGCATCAATAGCGCCTTGATCATCACCACAAAGAATACTTTGAATACTTTGGCTAGGGTCAAATAAAGAAGAATTTAATGTAGGAATATTATTACTATTAATTTCCAAAAAATCTAAAAATTGAGGACTATGATCGTCAAAGATAGCATATAAATTCCTCTCTTTTAACAATATTTCAAGATTCCTACTACTACTACTAATACTATTAGAATTATCAAAATATAATCCACCTTGTATATAAAATTTATCAAATGTAATAGAATTTGTTCTTATTTTTATTTCTGCAAATACATTAGTCAAATTATCAACAAGATTTTTATCCCCACAACCAGATAAATGTGTTTCTATTGTTTTATATAAATTTTCTGATAATAATAACTCATTAAAACATAAATCTACAAATGATATAACATCTTCCACGATACTGCCTTCTTTAATTATAGTTGGAAATTCATTCAAAATAATGGTTCTAATATATATTCTTAAAAGACAACAATTGCAATGCGATGTTAAACTACTTCTACATTCTTCTTCACACGTAGAACTTAAATCAAAAGGTCGAGTCATTTGGTAATCAGCTGTAGTCCATTCCATTTCTGTGCAAATATTATGTGCAAGTGTATTTATGATAGAAAGTAATACACAAATTTGGTCTTTGCCTTGATCAGAACACGTATATGTTCCAGCTCTTACCAAAACACATGGTCTTGAGCCTTGTTTATTCATAATATTATATATTATATAGATATTATTTTCTTACAAATAATATAGTGTATTTAATACGTCTGCCTTGGCAAATAACCGTAACCGTTGATTCCAGGTTGCGTCAAGCTATAATTATAAATGGATCCCTTTTTTTTTGGAGCCGAACACCCACCTGAGCGCGCACGCTGCAAAGCTGATCTAGTTCCGCTAGGATAATAACTTTTTGTCGAAATTGGCGCGGTTAAAGGGAGACCAACTTTATAAGCGGACTTGCCGACAGCGATACTTTTTTTTATATCTGTATACATGGAAGATGGTTTAGGTTGAATATAATTGACATGTGATGACACAGCAACTTGTCGCTGAGATGAGCCGATCACTTTAGTTACAGGAGCAGATAATTTACCTAAAGCATCTTGTCTAGCTTTTTCTGCAACACTGATAGATGTTGCTCTCAAATATTGACTTCGAGCATTGGTGTTCATTTCAGCATAAACAGGCTCTTGAGATGGATAAAATTGCGGGGGCGTTGGTCTCTGACCAGTTAATGATCCGTAACTATGGTATGCCATGGAAAAAGGATAGTTGTTAGTTGTTAAAGGTCCGGTTACAGGTGCATTTACATATCCTTGAAATGTTTGAGATCCGATTGATGTAGAAATACCATATGGTGTCGTCATTTAATATATAATACGAAAATATATTTCCACCTTTAATTTTTAACTGCGTTAAAAACCAAACCTGGATGGAAATTAAATTTAAGAAATTCTGAGAGGGCATTGAAATAGTAGGTTATTGCTACATTGAAAAACTAAAGGTGGATCTAAGTTTTCCCTCCAGGTTTGGTTTTTGCATAGCAAAAAACTAAAGGTGGATCTAGAACTTTATGAGAGGGAAAGGTTCGGAAAACCGTAGGTTTTCTGATTTAGTTGTAGTATTTTGCCTTATAACTGTTGTAATGATGAACCGGTTCATTAAACCCATAATAATATCGATGAGGATTATTATCATGCACAACAACTGTTTTGGATTTACTAGTTCCACCCGAAGATTCAACCGATGTATTAGTAATAATATGAATTGTTAAAACTGTGAATATAACAATGCCTGCAATCATTAGTGCCTTTTTAATATCGGGTTCCATTATATAATTTATTAAGATAATAATATAAAAACGTATTTATAATATTATATTTAAAGAATATCTTCAAATGCTAAATACTTTCGCATCTTAATATCTTCTTATAGCTCTCATTGCCGATTGCGCGGCCGAATAGTCATTGCCTCCAAACGATCTGTCATTAAAGTTTCGATTGATCGCTTGTTTCTTTCTAAAATTGATGTAATCCGAGCTATCATACACAAATTTACCATTGCATGCGGATGCAGGAACAGCGGGATTTACTTGATTCGCACTGTAAAGCACAGATGGGCTGCATGAATTGGAATTAGAACCAAATCTGCCTCTTAATCCATTAAGCCCGGGTCGGCTCTGAAAACTTTGACACGATCCACCGCAAGAATAATCTTGACGACTCAATATATCGCCCGCATTATTGACCGCTCTAAAAGGGCCAATAATTCGCTTGGGATATGAACTGCCTGATATGCTAGAAGTGTTCCATGCATCCTTTAAATAAAAACGTGTTCTTGCAAATTCATCGGAATTATCATGATCCACTAGTGGTTGCGGCATAATTCCTCTGATTCCTCCTCCTAGATTAGGATTGCCTGCTTTATTATTAATATTAAATCCAAGTCCCGGTATGACACGAACAAGGTCGCCTAAGCTACCTGTCGACCATCCAGATTTTCCTGTAGCTGATGGTGAAAATCCTATTCCAACACTATTAGACATTTATATTATACAATAATAAAAAATAAAAATGTAAAACATGTCTAAAACTAACAAAACAAAATAATATAATCCTAATTTATAGACTTATATGTTCGATTTTCGGTTACTTTTTAGCGCCATTATTTTCGTTTGTCTTGATGCCGTATATTTGAATTTGTTCAAAAACTATTATGGAAAACAAGTGGAAAATATTCAGGGATCAAAATTAAAGATGAATTATCTAGCTGCAATACTATGTTATATATTTTTAATTGTCGGTATAAATTATTTTATCATTCGGCCACGGCGAAGTGTTCGAGATGCGTTCCTTTTTGGTTTGGTCATTTACGGTGTTTATGAAACTACTAATTGGGCAATTTTTAAGAACTGGTCAATTCTAAGCGTTATTTTAGACACATTATGGGGCGGAACTCTGTTTGCATTGACTACATTTATCATGCGAGGATTTAAACTTGATTAAATTTCGAGTTATTATTCTTTATTATTCTTATTATTTAATATTTTTGTTTTTATATTTGCATATTCACCACAATGGTCTTCATTGGATAAATCTATTTTGTTATTTAATTTTGTATTACAATACTCCAAATTCCATCTACCCATTTGTTTTGGTTGCTCTTTTTGCATAATTTTTCGCATAATTTTTTGTATAAATTTCATATTATATTATTACGCTAATTCGGTTTAAGTGAATATTTTATATATTTTAATTTATCGTTTCTTTGTTTTCCTTTTCATTTTCCCTTTTAGTTGGCTGCATTTCCTCCTTTTGTTAGTTTGCAATTTGTTTTTATATTGTTTTTTGTTTTTGGTAGTTTTTCTGCTTCTTCCGCCACCAGGAAGAAGTTCACCCTCGCGTGGTTGACATGGTGCTATATATGTTAAATAACGAACTAATCCTGTTTTTGCATCAGTATTTTTTTTTATATTTCTTTGAATTTTATTAGAATATAATTCATGTAATTGCTCACTATAGGTTTTTAAAAGAGATATTTCACCAGGAGTAAACTCATATATTTTGTTGAATGGAAATAAATGACTATATCTGAAACCAATAAATCTATAATTTTCATTTACAGTGTTTCCTGAAAAAGAGCATTGAGCTTCATAATCCAGTGGTTTACAAACATAATAGCCTGCTTTAATATATGTTACATAAAGACCTAATTGGTTTATATTATAATAAGGCGACTCAGAAATATTTGGTTCTAATACAGATAAAATATAAAATCCTCTTACATTTATTTCTGGAGTAATTCTTGAATTTATTTCAGTGTCTTTTTGTTCAAGATTTAAATCAACCCTTCCATTTATTTCAGTTATTATAGCTTGATCTCTATTATAATCATCTTTATTAATCCATTGTCTTATTTCATAATGCACGTATATTATATCAACCTTTTTGCCATATCCGCCTACTATTGGATTTAACTTAACTCGAAATACTCTTGCAGTTTGTTCAAAAACTTTATTTTCAGGTGTTATGTATTTCATTTTATCTGAATATAATTCTTCTACAGGAGTTTCTACAGTATAGTTAGTCTCTAACAATTGAGAAAATTTTTCTAAAACAGGCGTTATATTAATTTTTTCATTTTTTAAAGTTCCGCATGTTCCTTTATCGGGAGTCCAAAAATTAAATGGAACTACATTTATTTTTCCTCGGCCTAAAATTTGTTTTACAATTTTATTATTATTATCAGTTCTAACATATTCTGTGGGTAATGTTATATACTCAAGATCAGCACCTTCTATAACACGCTCTACATCTATTGCTACTGCTACTGCTCCTGCTATTGGAAGTGGATTTCTAGAAACATTTCTATTATTGCTAGTTCGATTAGTATCATTTACAGGTATTTTAGTGCGATCTGGATTATCGTTATTAGGTTCTACTGCCCATGGCAGTGTAGGTAAATAAAAATTTTCAGCAAAAAATTTAGATAACAGCCAGTGTATTACAGTTGATTGAACATAATCATCAAATTTATTTAACCGAGTTCCAGCTTCTGTCATGCATAATCTCCATGAACCTACTTGACTAGATGATGTGTATGCTGTTAAACAATGTAATAATGTGGGTTCTTCGTTAGACCCTAATTCTTTTAATTGAAATACATTATAGTTTATATAACGTCTGTCAAACAGAATAAATTTACTTTTTAATACAAATATAAACTCGCCTATTATAATATTAGATCCATCCATTGTATCATCACATTGCGGTGGTTTAGGGTTTGGTAAAACCCCAAATTTTTCTATACCTGGTAATATATTACGTATTACATCAGGAGTTCTTATTGTTACACTTCTATATAAATTATTTAATCTATTTATAGCATTTTGCATTATATTTTGATTTGGTAAATCTTTTACTACTTTTACTACTTTTACTTGATCTTCTTGATCTTCTTGATCTACTACAACAGGTGCTTGTCTTTTTCCTTTTCCTTTTCCTTCACTCATATTTATATTCTATATTATCTCTATAATAAAATAAAAAATATTTTATTATAATGACTAAATTTAAACTAAACTTTATTAAACTAATCGACCCTTTAATGATCCGTAATGACTCGAGGCACAACATTCATCGTTGTCAGCTCTTGGAATAGCAGTTTGCATGCATAAGGGATCTCTACATAAGCAAAGTCTGATCTATTATCGCATGTTCTGCAATGATGAATATGCATCTCATTATTATACGACGCAACCAGACCACAACGCTTACAAATATGCACTGAATATTTATCTGACGCATCATACATTCTGCCTCGAGTGAATTTTGCCGCACCATGTGAGACCATTGCATCTTTCTCCATCTCACCAAATCGCAATCCACCATCTCTGCTGCGACCTTCAGCCGGCTGTCTTGTTAGATTCACCATCGGACCAATGGAACGACTATGTTGCTTATCATTTACCATGTGTTTCAAACGCTGATAAAACACTGGGCCCATAAATACATTGCATTCAATTTGATCCCCTGTTAAACCATTGTGCATCAGAACATTACCGTGTGCTTCGTAGCCTAGCTCCAACAATTTCGTCGATATGTCTTCCACATGTAGCTCGCCAAAGCTTGTTCCGTCGCCAAATAGTCCGAGTTCAATTAAAACTTTACCGAGCAGTGTCTCTTTCAGTTGGCCAATTGTCATACGAGATGGAATTGCATGTGGATTGATAATGATGTCAGGTCTGTCGCCGTTGCTTGTGAATGGCATGTCTTCTTCAGGAATGATGTTACCAACAGTGCCTTTTTGGCCATGCCTACTAGAATTACCAATTATTAAACACGGACTGTGAGTATCTTCTCTCATATAATATGTATGTGAACTTGGAACTTCAATGCAGTAAACTTTCCCTTGATAATCGATTATCTTCTCTTCGTTACTATCGTTAACTTTCTTGTTTATCCACGGCTCATTTTGCTTCGTAATGATACTGACTTTGTAGTAAGTATGTTGCTGAGTAACTGAAATTTCTTGACCCGCTCTGGATCCTAAAGTTCGCTTGCCAATTCTAGCAATACCAGTAGGCTCTTCTGAAATTTTTACGATACCGGAATAACCGCAATGGAGCGCCAATCGAGTAATATCGTTGGCAAGTTGAACACTAATTGTCCCGTATCTCTCAAATGCTTCGCCTTTGTATTCCATGCTTGAGCCATCACCTTGTAGTAATGATTCCAGTAAAATTCTCGATTGTCTTTGGGATAAATTCCAAACATATTCTGGCAAATATTTATTTAGAGCACCAACGCTCAATGTAACTAACTCATTGTATATTCCAGGATATTTACAACCAGATAAATAATAATTGCCATCTTTATGATAAGAATGATCTGTGTATAAATTTTCTAGAAATTTATTAATAAAAGCGATTTTTCTTTCTTTAATAGCAGTTATAAATATTCTTTTATTACTTTTATCACACCACCCATCCGCAATAAACATGCCCAGCATTTGTAGCCAATCGTCCATCTTATATTGCTCATCGCCTAACTGAATAAATTCAACGTCTGGATACGCATTTGTCATTGTTTTCTGGAACCGAACCATTTTCCCCATCACGTCTTGCGCTTCCATTAGCTCATACTTTTTACCAGCTCTACGCTTTACATACAACTTGTGGTTCAATGTGCATACAATATGAACCTGTTTGTTTTTAATGTAATACATTTTATCGTCATGATCATATTCATATTTCGCCGTTGGGGCTTCATAACACATGTTCCCATTTACATCTAACGTCGCAACCCGGTGAACCTGAATATCAATGTCTTTGATTTCTACCCAACCCTTATCAGTAAGCACTTGTTGCGTTGGTAAGGCGCAAAATTTATCACCAATCACAGGCTTTCTTGTTGTCCTGAGCCTGACCTTTGCAAAGCTATATCCGTCGCCATTGCGATCAATGTAATTCTTATCAATATAGGTCTCCTCTCCCGTTCTGTAAAGCTTGCTCTGATCTTCGTATTTAATCACCTTGGTGTGATCATTTCTGTTCTCCTTAATAGGCGTCACTTTTGCAATGATTACATCGCGATTTTCTACTAGCGAATTCTCTGGCATCACACCCTTGGAATTGACCTTACCATAATTGCCGAATTTCATGCCCTTGGTCTTGGCTTGATCTGGTTTGCAGCGGATCTCTTCGTCGCCATTAATCTTCTGTTTGTCTTCATCTTTTTCTGTGTGATAAATAGTGGTTTGAAACAAGCCTCGGTCAATAGAGCCCTTATTGATAAGCACAGAGTCTTCCTGATTGTAGCCTGTATGCGTCATGATTGCGACATTAATATTGCAGCCCGACGGGATTTTATTCAGCTGAATCAAGTTCATAACACGCGTGTCGACAAGCGGTCTTGTAGGATAATTCAAGACATATGCAGTCTTATCCATGCGCTCGTTGTAGTTTGTAGCATATACTCCCATTGCCTGTTTGGCTTGTGCACACTGATATGTGTTCCTAGGCGACTGATTGTGTTCCGGGAAGGGAATGCATGAAGATACCACGCCAAACATGGTGCTAGGATGTATTTCACAGTGAGTGAATCTGTAAATCTGATCGGATCCGACAGTGCCTAGAATATCTTTTGGCTTGGTTGCAATCATCGAATTATTCTGCTCTTCCGGATCAATGTATTCTAGGACAGCCTCATCGATTTTACAGTCAGTGAACAGATCATCCCAAGAGATAACATTATGCGTCAAATCATGCAGAATTTGCTTGGTTAGCAAAATGTTCTTGTCTTTGACTCGCAGCAAAGGTCGCGTCACACGACCACTATCATTGCAGACACGAATTTCACCGAGCTTGTAGTCGAATATAATAGATGTATAAATATTGATAATTCCTTTGCATTTCATTTCCTTTAGCATAAGGTATAGTTCTAAAGGTGTCTCTGAAATTCCAATCCAAGCGCCATTAATGAATACTTTCACTTGACCAAATACCTCAATAGGTGTCAATTGTTCTAGACATTTGATCTGAGGCATAATATAATCGTAAAGCGACTTGCTATTAGAGTGAATTGTGATGTGAGTCATATAGCTTAAATTCTTTACGATACCAACTGAAGCCCCTTCCGGAGTATTATGTTCGACCAGACCATCTGTCAAGCAGAATCTTCCACGCTTATCGTGAAGTTGCCAACCAACATAAGGACCGATTCCGGCTTTAAGCAAACTAAATTTACTAGACATAAATGATTTGCTTCTTAAAAGCTGTGTTTCATTTTCTATAGGTGACAATTTTTTGCGTGGAAGAAGTGTTGGGATTTCATGAATTTTGTGTCCAGTAATGGCGAGTTCTTTGTAAGTGCTAAACTTTTTATCTCCACTCTTTTCATCAGTCCATTGACTGGTTCCTTCTTTTACTCCACATGAAAATCCAAGAGACATTGCTAGCGTATATGCATCTTCAATTATTCTATAATTTGCAGGCCCTTGACAAATGCGAATTTCACGTCCCTCTGCTCGAACAGAACCATCTGTATCTATTAATCCGGCTAAAACTTTTAAACGAGTGTCTCTGTCATTTGTAAGATATTCATTTGGAATGTGTTTGTTATTTAAAAGGTTGTATTTGCGAAGATATTTTTTGAGAGGTGCTTCTTCTACTCTATTGCATAATCCGGAATCACCAGCTTCTTTATTTTTCTTAGAAGCAATGGAGAATCCATATCTTTGATCTTTTGTAATTATTGCTTCATTTTCTTGTGCCCAGTTTTCCCAATAAGCCAAGGTCTCAAAGTCTGTTTTATAATTTAATGCAAACCCTGTTCCAGTGCTAAGACCATCTCCTAGCCATAGCCCAAGCAAATACGGATCCATTTCAACATCTTTTTTTTGCCAATGAATGCCTTCTACTTTAAAGAGAACTAAATGATCTTTTGTAGTTTTATTCAGTTTTAAATAATTTTCGATTGTTATATCTAGGGTATCGTCATCATCGAAACTATTTACAAAATCTTCGGCTTCCTTTAGAGATCCAAAATATTTTTCTTGAATTTTTACTTCTTTGCGATTAAGAAATTTTACCAGATGAGTGTATTTTCTATCTTTTCTATTGGCTTGTGCAATTGATTTGTGACCACGAATTTTAAGACATAAAATATGATTGTCGGTAACTCTATGCTTCATAAAATTGCATTTATCTGGAATAACATCATACATATTTTTAAATCCAGAACAAGTAGTGCGAACTGTTGTTGGATTTCCAAGATCGTCGACAAGGACATCGGCTACCGTTATGTCTCCTGCACGCTTAGAAGTGCCATCCCACATCAAAATTGGAGTTTCCGGATCAAAACATTCTGCTGGACACAAGAAGCCGAAAGAAGTGTTATGCAGCTTACGAGGAGGCACTAATTTTCCGCTTTTATCGGTTGGCGTCGAAATTCTTCGCAAGTGTGATAAGCTGGACACATATGTTAAACGATTCAACACTTGTGCAACACCAACTTTATTCGAATTTGCATGCTTGATGCCGAAGTCACCGGTTGCTAAAGCGCGCTTGAATCCATTCTCAATCGTAGTAGATTTGACAATTTTATAGATATTGGTCAGATTGATAATATTCAAATAATCTTCGGTAGAGCGCCAGCTGCCGTTGTTGATTTCTTTGACAATTTGTTTTTCCATATCTTTGACAAGCTTGTTGAAGTAGTTGCGGAACAAATTATTTAAAGATGATCCAGTCAAGTCAACACGTTTATTGATATAAGAATCGCGATCATCTACTTTAATCAATTCAAAGTTGGCTCTCATTAGTTTCTGAGCCATGTAGCCAAGGAAGAAGATTTTCTGCTGAGGAGTATTGCAATGAGGAAATAAATCATTGTTCAAAACATCCAGTGTGAATTCGTATTTTTTCTTGGCACCTGTTTCCTTGTCCATGTTGATTGGCGTGTAAATGACAAAGGTCATAATGAAGCGAATGGCATCTTCTCGATTATTATATTTGTGAGCTTCGATAATAGATGCCTGCAAATTTTGCAACATTACTTCGTATTTCTCGTGAGCCAAATTGAGCATGATGTATTCGCAAATTTCCTTGTCAGACATGACACCTAATGCGCGAAATACGATGAAGAGCGGAATCGGTTGCTTAACACGCGGAATTTGCACGACAATTGGTTTGCCAAATCCATTATTCTTGGAGCTAATCATCATGTTAATTTGCTTGGGGGAGATGCATTTGAAATCGGGCACCGACTTAACCTCAGCGGACCAATCGTATTTGGTGTTATTTTTACTGATATTGAAGCAATAGACGCGATTTTCTGCTGCGCGCTCTTGTCCTAAAACTGTTTTTTCGGAGCCATTAATAATGAAATATCCACCAGAATCATGACTGCATTCTCCAGTGTGCTCATTATCTACGTATTTATATTGACTGAGAACGCAGATATTGGACTTCAACATGATGGGCAATTTGCCGATGTGAATTTTAGACAAAGTTTTATAAAATGTGCTAGTGTTGCCGAGATTTTCACCGTTGCGAACAATGTAACGAATATTGATGTCAATTGTCATTGCAGATGCATAAGTGAAATTTCGAAGACGAGCCTCGTGAGGGAACATGACCTTGATTGCACCATTGTTTTCGTGAATTTGCGGACGATAAATATGGAAATTCTCAAATTTAATGTAAATTTCGAGCGAATATTTGCCAGATTCTTTGTCAAAATCGTTTTCCGATTTTATATGAACTTCGTTGAACATTTCTATGGTTTGAGGCAATTGGAGGCCGACAAAGTTGTTGTAAGATTCGAGTTGATGTCTTACAAGGCGATCCAAATGCTTGTCTTGAAAATAGGAGCCGATAATTGTCCATGGGGCTTCAATGTAGGTGTCATTCGCGAGATTGAACTGATCTTTTACTAAAGATGCATCCTTACCTAGAGATGTTTGAATAGCAGAAGTTGAATCGTCAATATCAAATTCAACTTTTGATAATTTATTAGAATTTTTAATAGACTTTTTAGTAGCCTTTTTTTCAGAGTTATTGATTTTATCAGAGGACATTTTAGCTTTAGACTTTGGTTTAATATGTGATATTGAATCCATAGTTACGGTTATTTTATATTTCAATTTATTTTTAAATTGTTTTTTTATATAATATATTAAAATGCATGATTAAACACAAATATAAATAAATGAAATAATATAAACAGTTCTTGACAATAATTATAACCATGAACAAGAACAAGAAAGAAAGGGCGTTTAGATCTTCCACTGATGTAAATAATTATAATAAATTTTTATTAGAGCTTGATAATAAACAAACAAAAGATTCCTTACCAAAATATGTAAAATCTAATGAAAAGGATGAATTAGATCAGTATCTAACAATAATGAATAAAATACATGAAAAGTATAAAGAGTCTCCTATAAATAAAACAGCTAACAAACCGGATATAATAGATCCCAATTTATATTCAAGTAAGCTAGATTTTCTTAAAGAAAAACAAAAAAGTATAAATAGGGATTTAGAAGAAGAAAAAATTCGACTTAATCGAAGGAAGGTCAATATTCAGTTCGAGATTAATAACATAAGTGATTTATTAAAAATGATTGAGGAATATCCTGACGATAAAGAGGTAGAATATAATATCAATATGCATTCATTACATAAGATAAAAGAACCATTGGAAGACTTGAATTCTATGATTGGACTACAAAATTTAAAAGAGAATATAGTAGATCAGATATTATTTTATATTCAAAATTTGCATAAAGCTCCTAACGATTTGCACAAGGCTCCTAACGATTTGCACAAGGCTCCTAACGATTTGCACAAGGCTCCTAACGATACTAACAAAAGATGTAACGATTTCATGCACACTGTAATTTATGGACCACCCGGAACCGGCAAGACTGAAATTGCAAAGATTATAGGTTCCATATTTTCCAAACTAGGTATTTTAACTAAAGGCACTTTTAAGAAGGTAACACGAAGTGACCTAGTAGCAGGATATCTAGGACAAACAGCGTTAAAAACAAAGGATGTAATAAAGGAAAGTCTAGGAGGAGTTTTGTTTATAGATGAAGCCTATTCATTAGGTAATCAAGAAAAACGCGATTCTTTTTCAAAGGAATGTATAGACACATTGTGTGAGGCATTAAGTGATCATAAAGATAATTTAATGGTTATAATTGCAGGGTATGAAACAGATTTAAATGAATGTTTTTTCAAATACAATCAAGGACTAAATTCGAGATTTACATGGAGATTTAAAATAGATGACTATAATTCACTAGAATTACATAATATATTTATAAAAAAAATCACCGATAGTGGATGGTCAATCGATAACACGTGTCTAAATGTAAACGTAAAGTGGTTTGATAAAAACAAGGGTATATTTAAATATTATGGAAGGGATATAGAGACGTTATTTGCAAAGACAAAGATTGCTCATAGTAGGCGAGTGTTTTGTTTAGATGAAAATGTAAAAAGAAAATTAACAATTGCGGACATTGACAAAGGTCTAGAAATATATTTAAAGAATGGACAAAAAAAGGAGGAAGACGAACATATTAAAAGGAGTTTATCTTATATGTATTCATAATTTGTAATTCGTAATTCGTAATTCGTAATATTGTGTTTCTTTTATAAAATTGTTTTTTTTGTATAATACATATGTCTAATAATACAAAAAAAACAATTCAAATTAATCCGGAATTATTTAGATTGCCGGGTGGTTCAAAAACCCGAAAAAATAGGGATAAACGAGAACTATCTCCAATGCTGACACCTATGATTAGTCCAAATAATTTGAAAAACAAATTGCTAAAAAGAATTAAAGATCATAAAATGAAGGAAACATCAATAAAAAGTAGCCCTAGAAGTAGTCCTAAAAGCAGTAAAAATAATAGTCGATCCTCTGTGTCATCGGATACACCTGTAAACAGTTATTCGGATGAATTTTATAGTGCCATGAATTATTTATCGGATATATCAAAGAAACAAAAAAGAGAAACTGAAAGAACAAATTTAAATAATAAAACAGTAAAAGCGCATTCAGTAACTCCGGGTAGAATATATTCAACACCTTCTTCAACATCTTCTTCAACACCTTCTTATAATATTTCTTTAGATCTACCTCCCGAGCTAGAAGAGCCTTTAACAAATCATTTTGTCCCTGACTCAAGACCTAGTTTAACTTTAAATACTAATGCAAATGAGGTCCCGTATGGGTGTCTTAAAAATGGTTCAAAACCAACCTATCGCGATTGGGTTAAAACAAGAAAAAATCACGAATTCCCGGAATTAAATGCAAGACCACCAACGCCGCCAAAAAGAAATACTTTTTTAGGAGATATAACGCCAATGACGCCATTATCTTCTGTATTGACATCAAGTGTTACAAAAACATCCACCTCTTTGTCGAGAGAGCAGCGACTAGAACAAATAAAACAAAAATTAAAAAAAATTCAGGAACAAGAAATCAAGGCAAATCCAGAGGCATCAAAACTAAGTGATAATTTAAAAATATTAGAAGCAATTAGTCCAAAAGTAGAGATAGAAAAGTTACCGGAAATAGATGAAATGTCAGAAATGCCAGAAATGCCAGAAATGGATAAAACATTGGATGTGTCAAAGGTGATTAAAGAAATAAGGGAGAAGGAGGAAAGTGTCCCGAAAAAATACTTAAAAAGAACTATTAAACGAAAATTTACGCTAGGAAAATCGGACAAATTAAGGAAGGTAGCAGTTTTATTAAAAGACAAACAAACAAGAAAAAATGTCATGGATGTGCAGCAAGAATTGAAGAAAACTAGCATGACAGATGTGCGTAAATATTTAAGACAGCATGGAATAATAAAAATAGGAAGTGTCGCGCCGAATGATATCCTAAGGAAAACATTTGAGACGGCAATGTTGGCAGGGGAAATAACAAATACCAATAAGGACACCTTGTTGCATAATTTCTTGAATGAGGATCCGACTGAATAGGAAATTTCCTAGAAATTTCTTGGAACAATCTTTTCTTTGCTTACTGTAAATGGAAACCACTAAAAATGAATTGCCTAAAAATGTAAGAGAGTTTTTTTATCATCTAAGTGACTATTTAGATACAAAATTCCTATATTTTGGCAGTGTTCAGCGATCTGATTATGTTCCAGGAAAAAGCGATATTGATGTTGATGTATTTACCGAAAATGAATACAGTTTAATGAATAAAATGCAACATTATTTGCATGTTGCAAAAAACGACTTTAAAAAGGTTGTTTGGATAATAGATGATATTCCCACATATGGTTACAAATTACACTATGAAAATAAAAAAGAGAATATTAATGCAGAATTTTCTATTTATAATGAACAATTTAAAGAACTTATATTAAAAGAACATAATTCGAAGGTTGTTTTACCAATTCATGTGACCATATTGCTTTATATTCTTAAATATTTTTATTATCAGATACCATTATTAGACAAGAAAACATTCGCTACAGCAAAGCGCTTTGTATTGAATACATTGTTAGAAGAAGAAGATGGTCATACAAAATTTTTAGTGCTTGATGCAGTTTAGAAAAGAAATAAGAGAAAGAAGAGAGAAGAAAGAAGAGAGAAGAGAGAAGAGACAGTGTCTTTTATTAAAATGATTTAAAGATTTGTTAGTATGTTTTATAATATATATACTAACAAATGGCCCTAATTAAAGAATTCTTTGAATTAACCAAAAAATACGAAGAAGAATATGGAATCAACACTGTATTTCTTATTCAAGTCGGGTCCTTTTTCGAATGCTACGGACTAAAAGATGCGAATAACAATATTTATGGATCCAATATAAATGAATTTGCACGCATTTGCGATCTAAATATTGCTGAAAAGCGCGTCTGTGTTGGTCAGGAACAAGTAGTTATGGCCGGTTTTACATGTCATTTTCTAGAAAAATATATCAAAAAAATGCAACAATCAGGTTATACGGTTGCTGTATATGCACAAGATGAGCAATGCGCGAATACTAGCCGCAGTTTGTTAGGTATATTTTCACCCGGAACTTATTTTTCATCTGATACTGAAAACATAACTAACATAACTTGTTGCATTTGGATTGAAATCAAGACCGATGCACTTTTACTTTTAAGATCTAGAAATACAAATGGTGGAAAGCAGCTGAAGGTATATATTGGCGTGTCGACCATTGATATTTACACAGGAAAAACCAGCATCATGGAATATTCCGAGCCGTATATTAAGAATCCTACAACATTTGACGAATTGGAACAATTCATATCTATTTACAATCCAAGCGAGACGATAATTATTTCTAATATTGAGCAAAAAGAACTGAATGAGATTATTAGTTACACGAACATTAGAAGCAAATCGATCCACTATGTGAATTTGTTAGCGGACGAAACCAGGAATACAATAAGGGCTCTTAACTGCGAAAAACAAACATATCAAACCCAACTCCTATCCAGCTTCTACAAATACAATGATATAAATGCATTTTTGAGTATTTTCAACAATAATGTATGGGCAACACAATCTTTCTGTTATTTGTTAGATTTCATTTATCAACATAATCCAAATTTAGTTTACAAAATTGCGGAACCTATTATAGAAGATAAAAGCAATCGACTGATTCTAGCAAACCACTCACTGAAGCAATTAAATATAATCGACGATTCAGACAGAGAATATAAAGGCAAATTTTCATCTGTTAGCAAAATGTTGAATGAATGCATTACATCCATGGGCAAGCGCAAATTCGCAAATCATTTTTTGAATCCAATAACCGATAAAATATATTTGCAAAGGGAATATGATATAGTAGAGCATATATTGATAACAAATTTTGATCAAGATTATCAGGCTATTAAGAATTTGTTAGTTCCTATTAAAGATCTAGTCAAAATAAACAGACAAATCCTTTTATTAAAGATTTCACCTAAAACAGTCTATCAATTATATAGCGGATTACTGACTACAAAGACGATATATAAATTCGCCGTAGAACAACCTGTATTGCTCCAATACTTGAAAACACAAATACCGGAATATGATCATTTGTTAGGTTATATGAATGAAGTTGTTTCAAGATTAGACACTGTCTTTTTTATGGAAGATTGCAAGGATATTGAGAATATACAAAAGATCGAAAAGAGCTTTATTAAGACAGGAATTGATCAAGCATTAGATGATAAGATTCGCATTTTAACTGAATCTCAAGATCAATTAGAATGTTGTCGTGCTTATTTCAGTTCAATCATTTCGAATTATGAAACAGGAACAAAAACAAAGAAGACAAGTAAAAAGACGATTGAAGACCTGGATACTAACGGTAACGGTAACAGTAGCGAATACGTGAAAATTCACGAAACAGAGAAAAACAATTACAGTCTTTTTGCAACAGACAGGCGATGCAAAATATTGGAAGAAGTTCTTAAAAAAGGCAATCTTCAGACTATTTCTCTAAAATATAATTCAAGGTTTTATAATGAAGAGCGTGATTTTAAATTAGATTTAGAAAAGGATCAACTCATATACAATAAACAAACCGCAACTAACAAAACAATAGAAAACAATCAAATTAACAAGCTGTGCAAGGATGTTAGTTTGATTAAAACAAATTTCATTGAAACAGTCGCAGAAATTTACAATAAGATTATCAAGAGTTTGGACGTATATCAATCGAAAATAACCATGATATGCGAATTAATAACCTTTGTAGATCTTGTATATTCAAAAGCATTCATAGCTAACAAATATAACTATTGTAAGCCGATTATAGATACATCTCATTCTGAGAAATCTTTTGTTCAAGTTACTGATTTGCGTCATTGTTTAATCGAAAAAATACAGCAATCTGAGCTATATGTCGCAAATGATATTACTATTGGGCTTAATCAAATGGACGGTATACTTCTGTATGGCACCAATGCAGTAGGCAAAACTAGCTTCATCCGAGCGCTAGGTATTTCCGTAATAATGGCTCAGGCCGGGCTTTATGTGCCGGCATCCAGTTACAAATTCAGTCCATATAAATACATTTTTACGCGCATTTTAGGGAATGATAATTTATTCAAAGGTCTCTCCACATTTGCTGTGGAAATGTCTGAGCTGCGGCAAATTTTGCGGCTCTCAGATAAGAATAGTCTCGTTCTAGGGGATGAACTTTGTTCCGGGACAGAGAGCACTAGCGCGACGAGTATTTTTGTTGCCGGCATTCAGTCGCTGCATCAGAAGCAATGTTCTTTTATTTTCGCAACCCATTTGCATGAAATCATTGACTATGACGAAATAAAGTTATTGAAAAATGTATTAATAAAACACATGTCGGTAATTTATGATAAAGAGCGCGATTGTTTAATATATGATAGGAAGTTGAAAGATGGTTCAGGGACGAACATGTATGGCTTGGAAGTGTGTAAATCGCTGAGTTTGCCGCAAGAATTTCTAGAGGCTGCGATAAATATTCGCATGAAATATCATCCCGAGTCGGCGAGCATTTTAGAGCAGAAACAGTCGCATTATAATGCCGGCATTTTAAAAGGAATGTGTGAGCGATGTTATGAACGACCAGCGGTCGATGCGCATCATTTGATACACCAACAAGATGCAGATCAAAAAGGAATGATACAAAAAAAAGATCTAACATTGCATAAAAACCATAAAGCGAATTTATTACATCTTTGTCAAAAATGCCACGATGATTTTCATAGTGAAGAGAAACAAGATAAAAGATATAAGAAGGTGAAGACAACTAAGGGGACTATTATTAAAGAGATATAATACTCAGAAACCGTAGGGTATCCGATTCCAGCTACAAGAATGTTCTTAAAGGTGGATTAGTTTTTGCTTTTCTTCTTCATTCCAAATATACCTAACAAATCGCGGCTAGCTTTTTGTAAAATAGGCACAGATTTAGTAGCTGTTTTAGTAACCTTGGATCCGACATTTTCTAGACCATTCTTCACCTTAGGCATGTATTTCTTAGACTTGGATTTAACAAAAGGTAGTGTCGATTTTACCGCATGAAATCCCTCCTTAAAACCATGTTTAGATGTCGATTTTACCGCATGAAATCCTCGCTTAAATGTTCGTTTAACCATGTTTTTAGAACGCGATTGCCTACGACTATGTCTTCTACGAGTTTTTGCCATTATTATACAATAATAAAATATAATATATTTTATTTTATTATGAAAGAATTAATACTATTTTTCAAGGAAAACTATATTAGCATAGCTGTAATTGTCTCGGTTGTTTTCGCATTATTAATAATTATAAGCATAAGAGAATGGGATCTAAATCCGCCTAAACCTGACTCCAAATTGGTTCAATCTGTAACTGTAGAGACTTTTTCATCAGGAACAGTAGATAAACAATCGATGCTAAAAGCGGAGATTCTAAAAGAGATCAGCAGCTTAAACCTGAGCCCAACTGATAGTTTTTGCCAAAGCCATTTAGGCAAATCCGCTAAATTGCAAGAATCATGCGGTCAATTGACGCAAGATGGGTGTGCACAAACGAAGTGTTGTATTTTATCGGAAGGCAAGTGTGTAGCGGGTGATGCGAAGCATGGTGCGACCTTTCGCAAGCCTACAGGGCCTACATGAGATGTGTTTGTGTAGTAGGTTCTCATCTACATGGGATGTAGGTGATGTTTTCATCCACTTACATTGCATGTAGGACCGATTTGTCACGCAATTGCACCTATGTAGGCCCGTGTAGGCCGCGTATTTCGATGGAAGCATCCGCCGCCAAAAGCGCAATAATCGGATCATTTTTGTAGTCATTTAGATACACAATTTCTTTTATATTGGATGCCGCGATTGAGCGGAAACAATTGATGCATGGATAATGTGTCACATAAATTTTAGCACCATTTAGCGATGCGCCGCGTTTGGCACAATCGGTGATGGCATTGATCTCGCTGTGAATAATAGATTGCTCATGATTGTCTTGGATCCGGCTGATATGCGGAGCACCACAAATGAATCCATTGTAACCCATCGAAATTAGACGATTGTCTTTGACGATGACAGAGCCGACATGCAACCTTAAACAAGGCGATCTGCAAGATGCGAGTAAAGCAATCGACATAAAATATTCATCCCAATTAAGACGGTTATTGTCTGTTGTCTGTTTTGTTAGTTCTTCTATTTTTGAAAACATATTTTTGATAATTTATTTGATAATATGTTTTTAATTTGGTTTTAATTTGTTTTAATATTATATGTCGTCGGGAAAGGCTTATCCGCTAGATGTTCCAGTAATTAATTATAAAAGTCTTTCTGAAGATATTGTTACAAAATATAAATATACATATGTTGTTTTTGCAAGTTCATTACCATTTACAGCAGTTCAAAATACGGATTATAACGGAGTTGTTTTATTACGTCATAATTATAGTGGAAATAATACTTATTTTATATATAGTTCATTTGAAACAGATACAGATAATCAAGCACATAATATAGTTGTTAGTGATGTACGGGAAGATATATATATCCCGGGTACATGGCAATTTAAATGGTCGTTTAAAAATTCATATGCTAATGTAACAGGAACACTACAATTTGTAATTTTTTTTTATACGCCCAACCTTGTAGCCCAAGACAATTTACAATATGGAGGTAGTAATAATCCATTAACGAGTACTGGAACACCACGTCCAAGTAATATTTTATCAAATTTATTTTCTTCCCTCAATTTAGGAACTAATGATTTAGTAAATTTTTGTCCAATAATTTCTTATGAAGCTGTAGATTATAATCTAAGTAATTCTGGTTATGTTACAAGTTCTATATCAGTTCAAAATTACTCTTCTACATTTATAGTTTTAACTTCAATTGAAACACAAAATGGAGTAACTCCAACATTTAATACTAGAGATTTAAGTGCAATTACTATATACAACAAATCAATCAGGGAATTTACATATAAATTTCATGTGAATGGACCAGCTATATTTAAAATAATTTTTATTATTATGTATATGGGGGTATAATATAAATATAAATAATATATTTATATTTATTATATGCCACAATTAAATAACCTAAATACTAAATATCGTGCAAACGCAAATTATTATAATAGTGATTTAGCAAAAATAATTCCTCCTATTCAATATGCATATTTTAATATAACCGGTACCAATTCTATTGTGGATTCAAGTATTCCAATAAAAAATTATAATAATAGTTCAAATTATTTTGTTTTATCCAGTTTTCTTAGTAATTCGCCTAACACAAGTGGATCATATAATGCAGCGGGATTGGTTACGGCATTAGGACAACCAGTTATATATTACAAATTACCCGGAGCCTTTGGATTTTATATGAATAAATCAACTGGCGATAATACAAATATATACATTTGTTTCACAATAATATATTATGGATAAGTAAATTGTATTACTACCACACCAGGTGCACCTATTCCGCCATTAGATGTAGAACTAATATATTTTCCACCACCTGCTCCCGAACCATATGAAGTGATTGATGCATTTTGTCCATCCGGTACCATATTTGCACTATGTAGACCAAGAGTTCCATTTAATGCAGCAGTTCCTCCACTTCCACTTCCATCACCTCCACCTCCTCCACCTCCACCGACAGAATAAGATCCAAAAGGACCAGGAAGAGGAATTGATTCTGCTGAAGTTCCATTTTCACCACTTATCCAATTTAAAAAGCCTTTTCCTCCTTTTCCTCCATGATAATTAGTGATTCCTGTTCCGGAACTAGATCCTTCTTGACCACCTCCTGAACCTGCAAAATATCCTGCTCCACCACTGCCTCCAGTAGATGTTATTAAGGTTCCAAATGATGAATTGTGTCCATTGCTACCTGAAATATTTCCACCACCTGCTCCTCCACCTGCTCCTACTGTAATATCATAAGAACTTACAACACTGGAAAATGCAATTAGTGTTCCTATACCTCCAGAACCTCCTCCTCCTCCCGAAGCCGAAGTCTTGTTTACCCCACCGCCACCACCACCGCCACCACCAACTACTAAAACATTTATACTCAAATTCGCAAAAAAATTAATTTTAAATGATCCATCAGTAAGTGAAGTTGTCTTAAATTCTAAGACATAATTCGGGGATCCTGATACTTGAGTAAATGTTCCCGAAGTAGATATTACATCATATGGGCTATTTGGGTTATATTGAAAAACAACATTCAAATCTTGACCTGTTTGTGAAAAAATTTGCGTTGAAGATTGCGTTGAAAATGATGTTGCAGATACATAAGGTAAAAATAATCCGCTAAGGTCTTTGTAAGTTGATGTTGAAGTGTCAAAATATTCACATCCCGTAATTGCACTAGATGGATCTGTTACCTGGCGCACTTTAAAAATTTCACCTAAATCTTTTCCTGATGGCGCAATATAATTTGTTTTTGGGGTTGTCATTATATTATAATTAATAATTATAATATAATTTATAATTATAATATAATTATTAAAAGATAATTAATAAACTATTAATACAAAAAATTGAAATTAATATTATTTAAATATAGAAATATATTCACATTAATATATACAATCAAGAATGATCATTCCTATTAAATGCTTTACATGCGGCACTGTCCTCGCTAACAAATATGCATATTATTGCGAAGAGGTGAGAAAACGTAAAATGGCTAGAGACTTGCATGTCGAAAAAGTCATTTATTTAACTGAAGAATACAGTCAGAAAACTCCCGAAGGTGAAGTTATGGACGAGCTAAATCTGAAGAAAATGTGCTGCAGGCGACACATGCTGACTCATGTGGATATTGAATAAAAAACTATAGCAGAAAACAAAGGTCTAAAAATAAAAAGCCAAATAAATTTTAAACAGTAAATTATTTTTTACTCTTAATATAATGTATAAACATGCCCAAGAGATCTAGAAAAAACAAGTCAAAAAAACAAAAACTTTACAATATGAAAGGATGTAGTAAGAGAATGACTAAATCTAAGAGTCGAAAGCTTAAAGGAGGTAGTCACGGATGCGGAGCATATGGTTGCCCTCTCGCTCCTTTTTCTTGGAAACAAATGCAACAAAGGGGTGGAAACTATGCGGATGTTTTAAATGGCGGACCTATTTTAGGCACTGCGCAAAACGGTGGGTCTTGTGGATGTGGCAATACCTCAATGTTTAAAGGTGGATCATTTTACAAACCAGCTGCTCCTATACCAGGTCCATTTATTGGTCAAGGTTGGTCGCCGTCAATTGCTGATTGGCCCGGTGTTGATGGTGTAAGTAACAATCGCAACTATCTTGCGAATAATTTATACAATGCAGGTGATCCACAAACCATGATGAAATTGGGAGGTAAAAGAATGGATAAAAGAATGAATAAAAAAGGGAAAAAATGTAAGAGTAAGAGTAAAAAAATTAGAGGTGGTGGATTAATACCCCAAGATTTGGTTAATTTAGGAAGAGATGCCTCGTTCAATTTCAAAAGTGCATATAATGCATTAAATGGATATAGCGCACCCACAGACCCTCTTCCATATAGAGATCAATTATCGAGTTCTATATCAGCCAATAGAATCATTATTTAAACAACAGTTTTCTAAAGGTGGAATTATTTTCTATTTATAATACATAATATGGCATTTCCCAAAAGTTTAAACCAGCTTTGCACCCCATCATACATTTATTTCATTATTTCTACCTTAGCTCTTACTTTTGCAGCAATTCAAAATCTCGGGAATACACAAATGTATGCTTTAGGTCATTTTTCATGCCGCGTTCCTAGCACAATTGCCGTTTTTATACTTAAATTAGTATATATATTATTCTGGACTTGGGTATTGAATTTGATGTGCAAGGATGGTGAGCAGACAATTGCTTGGTTGCTTGTTTTGTTTCCATTTGTTCTTCTTTTTGTCATTTTGGGCACAGTTATGCTGTATCAGAATGATGAAAAAAAGAAACAGAAAAAGCATAGAAAGTATTAAACAAATTTTATATATAAATATTAATATATATAAAATGTCAAAATTTAGAATTCGTAATGCAATATTTCTATTTATTTTGTTAGTTGTAACAATTATATCTGGGATGTATTTTAATCAAGGATTAGAATCTTTTACTAGCTCATCAGAACAAAAGAGAGGACAAGGAATCGGCGATACTTATGCAGCTCCGGTAGATCTAATATTGAATACTGATAATACAAATACGGTAGGATTTGGCATGTCTCAAATACCAACTAACATGTAAAATTAATTAAATAGTTTAAATTTTGCCGCATACATGCCAAATAAAATTAAAACCATACCTACATAATCATCCACTGTTGTAGGCAACTTTAACCAAAATGCATTAGACCATAGCTGAGCTAAAAAGTCAAATACATAAGAAGACAGAGAAATTTGCGCAGGGCTTAAAAATAATACTCCAAGACGGTTTGCAGGAATCAAAAACATCCATTCAATGGAAGCCCAAAACTCAGAAGATAAAATTTTCATCATTATACTCGCATCCGCCATTTCTGGGGTAGTTTGAGTAAATAAAGCTAGATCCATTGTTAGTCCAATCATTATATTTAGAAATAACCAGAATATGACTAATACTATAAAATTCATTATGTTATATTATATGCAGATACTTTTTCTACAAAATTTTCGATTTCAAAAATATATATCTATTATATAATATAATGGATTATTCTAAATTACCCTATTATGCGTTATTCTTATTTTTATTTATCGCTGCACAAAGTTTCTCCATGTGGGGTCAATTCGTAACACTCCCGTATAAATCTTTATCCATGTGGGAAGCATATAAAATGGCGATTCCTTTTGCATGGGTAGATTGGGTCATCATGACGTTTACGGTAATGGTCGGGCACAAATATGAATTGGTTACGCCTACTCAAGATACATTTTTATTGATTATCATACAATTTTGTCTAATCCTGATTATAAATCAATATTATTTAAAAGAAAAGGTATATAAAAGCGATATCATTGCCTTTTTCATTATTTTGATTGGATTTTTCATTAGTTTTTTGCATCTTGTCTCTAAAGCTCTCGGTATTCCTATTCCGGAACATCCAGGATCTGCAAATCCAGACGAAGCATCTGCAACTATGAAATCAACGCGATATAGACTTACCGCAAAATCCGCGGGCGATTTACAATATTCGACGATTAAGACAAATGATAATCCAGAGTTAGAAGAAAAATAAAATAATATAATATAATATATTATAGTAATGTCTAATATAAACAGAGTAAAAAACGGCATATCATATGAGCAAAATGGATGGCTATATGTTTCTATTAAGGGTAATCCAAAAGAACGAGGTTATGCCTATGGGAAGCTTATTTGCAAAGAGATGAAAAAAGTCAAAGACACATTAGATTTCATTATTTACAATGATTATGGTGTCAAATGGGAGTTTTTCATTGATGCATCTAACAAATATTACAAGCAGAAAATCATGGATTTGTATCCCGAATTTTACGAGGAAATGCTCGGATTCGCCGAAGGTTGTTCTGCCGGTGGAACAAAAATGTCGGTCGATGAAGTTGTCGCATGGAATAACTATTTCACTTTAACCGAAAGTTGGTGGTCCAATATGTCCGAAGAAGAATCAATCGCTATTAGAGGTCTAGTTAAGAGCAATGCTAGTTCTAAAGAGGGCGGCGGATCAGCTGACCGATGCAGTGCATTTATCGCCAATGGGTCTTGGACTGCTGACGGTAAGATCGTAGTGGCGCATAATAATTTCTCTAACTTTGTAGACGGACAGTTTGCCAGAGTAGTGGTTGATTTAAAACCAACTAAAGGCCATCGCATTATTATGATGGGATTTCCCGGTTGGATTTGGTCCGGAACTGATTTCTTTGTGACATCCAAAGGAATTATTGGAACAGAAACTACGATTGGCGGGTTCATTGCATATGAAAATAATATCCCCATTTCATGCCGAATAAGGCAAGCAATGCAATATGGAGATACACTCGATGACTATGTGAAAATATTATTAGAAGGTAATTCGGGCGATTATGCGAATTCCTGGTTATTTGGCGACACAAATACGAATGAAATTTTGCGCATTGAACTAGGTCTCAAATATCACAATGTAGAACGAACAAAGAACGGTTATTTTATCGGATTTAATGCACCATATGATCCTAGAATCCGCAATTTAGAGTGTGTAAATACCGGATTTGATGATTTGCGCCGACACCAAGGAGCTCGCAGAGTCCGATTAGCCGATTTAATGGATTATCATAAGGGAAAACTAGATATAAAGGCGGCTCAGGAAATAATGGCAGACCATTATGACACATATCTTAAAAAGGAAAACCCTTGTTCTCGCACTTGTTGCTCACATTATGAACTGGATGCACGTGAATACATGTCAGATCCGGCAAGACCAAAGCCGTTCCAACCTCGCGGCGCTTTAGACGGCAATGTTTGCGATACAACCATGGCCAAGGCGATGTCATTTAGCTTGAGATGGGGAAATTCATGCGGTATTCCATTCGACAAGAATAAATTCTGCGACGACCATCGGGAGTGGGACTATTTGAGGCCTTATTTGGAAGACAGACCGCAGCAACCTTGGACGACGTTTACGGTAACAAATAACTATAGTTCAACAAATGGAAAAAAGACGGTTAAACATAGAATGAAACCTTTAATACGGAACAGGTCTAATAAAAATATAAAATAGTTTATTTCTTATGTCTTTTATTCTTTTTAGACTTCTTAGACTTCTTAGACTTCTTATGCTTCTTGCATTTTTTTCTTTTTATAGTATTTTTTCTTTTAGTAACATGTCTCTTTCGTGTTTTTCTTCCTCCTTTAGTTACTTCATCAGGGATATATGGTATATTAATAAATTTGTTATTAAATTCTTCTTCATTATATTCTCGAGATTGTAAAAATGTTTTAAATAAAGAAATTGTTTTATCTATCATGTGTTTATAAAAAGAAATATCAGAGTTTTCATTTGTTTTTAGATCATCAAAAATTTTAATAAAAACTTGCTGAATGGTTAAATCTGATGAATATTGTTTTTCTTCATCAGTTTCATAAAAAGGAGATGCTTTTTGTGTTATAAATTCATTTATAATCCTACTATTTGTATTATAATCGTCTTCCTTAAAACCTTTTGAATTATACCATGTTTCTCCATTTTTAAATAAATATAACCATGATAAACTAATTTCTGGAAATTGATTTAACATTGCTTTATCAGAACCTATTATCATTGATAATTCTCCATTATGGTTATCATCATTAAAAACTTTTATCATTTTTTTTAAAATATAAGTTCCAGAATGTGTGCCACATTTAGATAATTTATTTATTGTTATAATATCAACATCAGGATCGTAAGTAAATTCTAAACATGAGAGATCATTGTCATTTTCTTTATCCTTCTTTTCTTTAATTAAAAATTGTATAATAATATTCATTTTAATTTCACGATTAAAATCATTAGCAATCATAAATTCAGAACCAAAAACATCATTAACTTTATGAATAATTCTATTAATTTTATCATCGAATTCATCTTCAGATTCATCACCACTATCACTCATTATCTATAAGATATAAATATATTAAAAACAATATTATAAGTTTAATATAAGTTTAATATATTTTAAAATGACAACAGAATTCAAAATAGGCGATCATATTAAAAAAGTATTTGATAAACAGTATATAGATAACCAAATTTTTGAAATAATCGATCTAAAAGATATTAAAGGTGGAAATTGGCATGATGGATTTTCAATCAGTTTTGTTGCAACTATAGAACCTATTATAAAAATACATGATAAAAATAATGCAGTTGAAGAATACTGCATACAATTCATCAATTACATGTGCCAAATAAATTATATATATGCAATCAAGGTTGATTAATCCTTTATTTATTTTTTGTTTTATTCCCTTCTTAACAATATATTTATTACAGTTTAATATATATATTTTTATAACATTATAAACATTAAAACATTATATTATTATATAATAATGAGCTCACCTGATTCTATTGCCTGGAATATTATAGATAAATATTTTAAAGATAATCCGTATAATTTAGTTGCACACCATTTAGACTCGTATAATGATTTTTTTAGCAAAGGAATTTTCCAAATTTTTAAGGAAAACAATCCCATTCGTTTTGTTGAACGCGAAACAGAGACTATAATCGACAAAAAAGGTAAACGAGCTACAGACAAAGCGGTCAAAATTGGCGACAAAGAAAATCCCGGGGAATGCCGTATGTATCTCGGTGGTAAAAATGGCGACAAAATATATTTCGGCAAGCCAATCATATATGACGATATTAGTCCTGATTCAATACCTCAACCATATCCACACTATATGTATCCAAATAATGCGCGATTAAGAAGCATGACATATGGCATCACAATTCATTATGATGTAGATGTGGAATTCGACTATTATGACAATGGTCAAAAGATTCACAGCGAAAAAGTGCTGGAAAAAATATATCTAGGGCGTTTTCCTATTATGCTTCATTCCAATTTATGCATTTTACGTGGCTTATCTACTGAAGCGCGTTTCAATTTAGGAGAATGTCGCAATGATTTTGGCGGCTATTTCATTATTGATGGAAAGGAAAAATGCATCCTTAGTCAAGAAAAATTCGCTGATAACATGCTCTATGTGAGAAAAAATAAAGTAGATGATCTTTATAGCTATTCTTGCGAAGTCCATTCTGTTTCCGAAGACAGTTCCAAGCCCATTCGATATTCATCTGTTAAAATTATCGCCCCTGATGCGATGTATACTAACAATCAACTTGTTGTAGATATTCCTAACATTAAAAAACCCGTTCCTCTATTTATTTTAATGAGAGCATTAGGTGTGATATCAGATAAGTCTATTATTCAATATTGCTTGCTTGATTTAGAGGCGAATTCTAACATGATTGATCTTTTTATTCCATCCATCCACGATGCAAATCAGATATTTTCTCAGATGAATGCTCTAGAGTATATGAGACACCTAACAAAACGCAATACCATTACTTCTGTCATCGACATATTAATGAATTATTTTCTACCGCATATTGGTGAGGATAATTTCTTGAATAAAGCGTATTATATTGGCTTCATGGTAAACAAAATTTTGAGAGTTTTTATGGGACGTGAAAAACCGACAGATCGCGACAATTTCAAATTTAAACGCATCGAGACATCCGGAACTCTAATCTATGGCTTATTTCGCGAGTATTATTTGATGCAAGCCAAGAGCATTTTTCTAAGAATGGACAAAGAATTTTACTACCAACCAGGCAAATATAGAGCCAATTTTCCTAGTCTTATTGAAGACAATTACAGGGAATATTTTAAGGTTCGCGTCATTGAAGATGGATTCAAAAAGGGATTCAAGGGTAATTGGGGTGCAGACGAAAACACAAAGCGTGTTGGATTAGTTCAAGATCTAAATCGTTTATCATGGTTCACCTTTATTTCACACTTGAGAAAAATCAGTTTATCAATGGATCCGACTTCTAAAGTGGTTGCCCCGCATTTATTGCACAGCTCTCAATGGGGTCTAATCGATCCTGTTGATACGCCCGACGGTGGAAATGTCGGACTTCATAAACACATGGCAATCAGCACCTCAATAACGAACGGATTCTCTTCTTTTCCGCTAATCAAATGGCTAAGAGCAAATACACCATTAAAATTGCTGCTAGAGTGCAATTCAGGGAATCTAGCATCGATGACCAAAATGTTTGTAAATGGAAACTGGATTGGCGTGATTGACAATCCAATCGAGACAGTCAATACATTGAAATTATTCAGACGCAATGGTGTTATTCCAATGTATACGAGCATTTCATTCAGTTATGAAACCAATGTGGTGTATTTGTATACTGATAGTGGTCGCCTAACTCGACCCATTTTTTACAGAAATTTGAAGCAGGATGACGCTAACGGTAGTCTAGTATACGGGTCGATTTCTTACAATAATAATCAAGGAAGAACAAAAGAGATAATTGAAGGCAGAGAATACACATGGCAACAAGTGGTCTCGGGATTTGAACCAAAACGCGATGAGTTTTTTGCCGTGCGTAATAATATTTTATATGATACCAATGTTTTATATCCGGGATTTAATTCATTACCTGAATTACTCGACATGTTTGAGCAAAAAAAAGGCATTATAGATTATATTGATACATCGGAAGAAGAGAGCGCCCTAATTGCCACGAATGTCGATCAAATAAAAGGCAATAAATACTTCACCAATGTAGAAATTGATCCCTCTTTAATGTTTGGTGTAATGGGCAATTCTATTACCTATCCTGAGGACAATCAATTGCCGCGTAATGTGTTTTCATGTGGTCAAAGCAGACAAGCCGTATCCGTTTATCATTCCAACTATCAAATGCGGCTAGATAAAATGGGTGTCGTATTACACTATGGACAGACACCTTTAATTAAATCGCGTTATTTAGAGTATATTAATCACGAAGAGCAGCCTTATGGTGTCAATGCCATTGTTGCAATCATGTCTTACACAGGCTACAATGTTGAAGACGCTATTTTAATCAATAAAGGTTCCATTGATAGAGGCATTTTCAGAACCATGTATTATACAAGTTATGAAGCCAGAGAGACGAGTTCTAAAGTGGCCGGTATGTCCGTTAATTCGTCCTTTACAAATATTGAAGCGAAGCAAAACGTCTCCAAGCTAAAAGAAGATTATGATTATAGTCAATTAGATGAACACGGTCTTGTCAAAGAAAACACAGCTATCAATGAAAAAGTCATATTAATTGGTCATGTTTCATCCACTCCAGATCAAAAGGGGGAATACACAGACGACTCTGTTACTACGAAGAAGGGTCAGCTAGGATATGTGGATAAGTCCTTTATTTCTGAAGGAGAAGAGGGGTTCCGAATTGCTAAAATCCGGATTCGCGAAGAACGTCTGCCTGCAATTGGTGACAAAATGGCATCGCGTTGTGGGCAAAAAGGAACCCTTGGTCTCATTATTCCGGAAGAAGATATGCCTTTTACGGCCGATGGTGTTAGACCGGATTTAATTATTAATCCACATGCATTGCCGTCTCGTATGACTATTGGTCAGCTAGTGGAATGTTTATTTGGCAAGGCTTGCGCTTTGTATGGCGCATACGGTGACTGCACAGCCTATGCGCAAAAAGGCGCAAACTATAAAACATACGGCGAAATGCTAACAAAAATGGATTTCCATTGTTCTGGAAATCAATTGTTATACAATGGCTACACTGGTGAACAAATTTATTCCGAAATTTTCATTGGACCTACATATTATATGCGTTTAAAGCACATGGTCAAGGATAAGATAAATTATCGCGCAACAGGTAGGCGAAGTGCGCTAACACGACAGACCAATCAAGGTCGTGCAAACGATGGTGGATTACGTATTGGTGAGATGGAACGTGACGGTATCATGGGTCACGGCCTCTCTTATTTCTTGAATGAATCATATATGGTTCGCGGCGATCAATATTATATGGCAGTGTGCAACAAGACAGGAACAATTGCAGTGTATAATCCGGATAAGAACCTGTTTCTCAGTCCAATGTCAGATGGTCCACTAACCTTTAATAGAACACCCGAAGGTGAGCCAATATTGGATGTATTTAGCAGATTTGGACGTTCATTCAGTCTTTTACGAGTTCCTTTTGCCTTGAAATTACTGATTCAAGAACTGCAAGTGCTAAATGTTCAGATGCGTATTATTACAGAAGAAAATGTTGATCAACTCCTTAACTTATCATATCAATCTAAAAATCTGAATAAGCTCATGAATATAGGTGACACAGATTTCAAAAATATAAATGATCTAACAACACATTATAAGAAACAATTAGATATTAAAATTAAGAAAACGAATGCGGATGATTATGATAATATAAATAAAAATGCGGCACTAAAAAATAACTTACAAGATATAGAGCCACAGCAATTTGAAGGTATTGAAATGCAAGAGCAAGAGCAAAACCAACAACCATCTTTTCTAGAAAATCAAAATGAAATCGTGGATGATGAACAATTGCAGGCAAGAAAAGAATTTGCAGAACAATTAGAACTCGATTTAGGAAATAATACAAGTGACCGCAATTTTGGTCCAAATAGCCCTGATTTTGCTCCCGGCTATAATCCGGCAACCAGTAACTGGGTTCCTCAAAATGAGTTTGCATCTTCATCGTCATCATCTTCTTATAAATCACCCGGATATGCTCCTCCTGAGTTTAATGATCCCATGTTGAAAAATTTCTGGGTTAAACTAACAAATGAAGAACAGAATCAAATTTTAGGCTTACCCGAAGAACAAAGAGAAGATGCCACAAGAAATTTAATTATTAACCGACCTCAGCCTCCATTTCAAATGCCAAATTATGGTTCTGATGGTGAATTAAATGCAATTTTTGCGGGATTACCTAGATTAGAACAGATTGAATTATTAAAGTTGTCTCATCAGCGGCAAATAGATAAGCTAATGAAAATGTCGGAAAAAGAAAAATCGTCGGATGAATTTGGCAAATTACGCATAATTATTCCTGAAAATAAAACATCGTCTGAAGAATTATATAGCAGTCCTAAATTGCAAATGTTAGCTCCTACTTCTTCAGAGGTTAAAGAAAACTCTGATGAAAACAGTAAAAAAGATGGTAGTGTTAATAGTGGCGGATCTAGTAGCAGTAGCAGTAGCAGTAGCAATAGCAGTAATAGTAGTAACATTAAAAAAGTGACATTTTAATTTAATACACGCATTTCAATTTTAATATCAATTTTAAAATAATATAATTTAAAATTGAAATGAAATAAAATCAATATGTCTATATTATAATATAAGACAATGACAAGCCAAATCAGCAGTTTAACATCGGCAGTTTATAAATCTAGAAGCATTCTTTTAGAGCAATTGCAATCACAGAGTTATGATGTCGGTGATTATAGTGGATTCAGTGTAAATGAAGTTAATACAATGAAAACAAATAATCAACTGGACATGATTTTAGAAAAATTAAATGAAGATCCTACTACAAAAACCAAAGGTAAAATTTATATTCGCTATTATTTAGCAAAAGCATTGCGCCCTGCAAATTTACAAGAAATGATAGACGATCTATTTAATATAGAGGAGGTATTAAAGAAAACAGATACCTTGTTGATTGTGGTTAAAGATGAGGTCAATGAGACACTAATTAACACTCTGAAACACATTTGGGAACAAGATAAAATTTTCATAATTATTCAAAGCTTAAAACGGCTTCAATTCAATATTTTAAATCATATTTTAGTGCCTCCTCATCGCATTTTATCCATTCCAGAAACAATACAAATTAGGACACGATATAATATCATGAGTGATGGTCAATTCCCAGATATTTCACGATTTGATCCTGTTGCACAGGCAATCGGAATTCGACCAGGACAAGTATGTGAAATTATACGACCTAGTAAGACGGCGATTAGCGCTCCTTACTATAGAATATGCTTGTAATGCGAATAATAATATTATAATAAATCAATCAATAAATCAATATATTATATAAATTATATATACATAAATTATATAATGAATCCACATGCAAATAAATTTAATGAAAAAATAAAAACCACCAAAGACAGTTTTTTTTCTGCTTTAGATGATTTTAAAAAATACTATGTATTTTATCATAAAAACCCCGAAGTAGATGAATTTAATAATTTTTTCACAAATAGTAAAGGACAACTGCAGAAATTAAATGCGGATATGTTCTTAATAACTAACAATATTCAAAAAAGGATAAAGGATTTAGATATGGAGATGCAAATAGTAGGACATAAATTAGATGACGAGAAGGATTTAAATGGAGAATTATTAAAGTTAATTAATCGAATTCGAACAACTCAAGACGGATCTTCCATAATGATAGATGATGCAAAGGATGAATATAATATACAATATTACGCTAATTGGGAGTTATTTATCGGTATAATAATTTTTATGGGTATTTCTGTAAAACTATTGAATAAGCCATCTGTAGTTATTACAAAATAAAGATTATACAGTATTTATACAGTAAATTAATAATAAATTTTTATTTTTATTTATTATTAACATGATTTTAAACTTTTCTACTATTTTACGCGAATCAATAAAACAAAATAAGGAATTTTCTACTATTTTACATGAAAAAATGAAAGCAACTAACAATATATATTGTAACACTTGTAAGCCAAATATAAGCAAGAATTCTAATTTAATGGTCGATATTGAATTATCAAATAGAAAATCATTGGAATTATATAAAAAATATAATACTCCGTCTACTACTGCAAATCTAGTTCCTAAGTTTAGAATATTGGATTTGGATAAAGACTTGGATAAGGATTTGGATAAAGACTTGGATAAGGATTTGGATAAAGACCTTGTCGAACTGAATACTAACAAATCAAGACTCGCCGTTTGCGGTATTTATCTTTTTGCATTTTTAGCATATTCTTATTTTACCAAAAGTTAATATCTAAAGAGGCAAATATAGTTTTCTTTATGTATATATATTATGGATAAGAATATGAATAACAATAAAGTTGATGATAATTATGATAATACAATTGACAATGCTACTCTAAGAATTGCCACACTCGAAAAAGAATATGATCTTTATTTAAAGCTATATCAAGAAGCTTATAAAAATTACATAAATATTCTGAACACTTCGTCTTCTAATCCATGCGAAAAATATAAACTCGAATCCAAGGGTGTTTCTCAAGAATGTTACAATAAAATATGGGCGGATCAAGGATGCACAACTCAGGGGCCTACAATCGGCGATTGGCAAAAAGACCAGACATATGATGGTCTTGTAAATGACAGCTATTTATGGGCTACATTAACCGACACAGATCATCGTAAAGGTTGCTACGGAGATGGCACTGATTATACCACTAAAACAGAACCAACTTATTCACTTGGAAAAGAATTTGCTGAGTTACCCGGACGAACATGGTGGGGAACTTATGGTATCAAAGAAGGAACTGCCGAAACCAAGGAAGATTGTATTTCCATGTGCGCCGCGGATAGCACTTGCACAGGCGCCACATTTAACCCCGTGAAAAGATATTGTTGGACAAGAGGTGGCGACGGATCTGTGTCAGCAGGAGAGCCCGACGATAATGCATTAATACCCAAATTAAAAAGTGTTTTAGTCATTCTTAATGGATTAAACAACAAATTAATGGAGGTTAATAGACAATTAAGAGCAGAAACACAAAAAATCAACCCTGTTCTTAAACAAGAAGAGCAAGAAACAGCTGAAAAACAGAAAAAATTCGACCAATATTACTATGATTTGTCAAATGATAAAACTGAAATGGCGAAATTGTTAAATGAATATAACTCAGTAAACTCTGACTTAAATAACCAAACGATATTTGTGGGTCAGCAGAATTTAAGTTATAGAATGTGGTTTTTACTAGCTTTTATATTGGTATTAATTACTGTAAAAAAAATGATGGGGGGTGAAATTGAAGGATCTCTTGTAAATAAAATAATTAATGGAGTATTAGTTTTAGCGATTATAATGCTGATTTTTTGTCTGAGCAAGCCATCCGGGTTTGCCAGTTTAGGATTAGTGATAATATTATTATTATTGTATAAAATGAATTCAGGGTCTTCTTCAGCCTCTACAAATTAAATTAAGATAAATTAATAATCAAAAAGAAAAAGACTTAAAACTTTATTTGTATTCATAATATAAATAATATAATAGTATGAATTATTTAAAAGATGAACGTAAAACTTTAATAGCAGAATATATTTGGCTTGATTTAGACGGTAATTTAAGATCTAAAATAAGAGTAATTCAAAAACATAATTTTTATTCTTTTACTAAGGTAGAAGATTTTCCTATTTGGAATTTTGACGGGTCTTCTACCGGACAAGCATCATCAGCTCATGTTTCCGATGTTCTTATTAAACCTGTTAGGATATATAATAATCCCTTGATTCATTCTTCATTAGAATCACTTTTAGTATTATGTGAATGTTTAAATCCTGATTTAACCCCACATGAAACTAATAGCCGAGATAATTGCGAAAAAACATCCAAGTTATTTGCAAGTTATGAATGTTTGTTTGGTATCGAACAAGAATATACTATTTTACACCGAGATGGTAAGCCATATAAATGGTTGAATGGATTAGAGCCAGGTCTAGGTGGTCAGGGACCATATTATTGTGCAGTTGGTGGCGATCGTGCATTCGGTAGAGACATTTCAGATGAGCATTTGTTAGCTTGTTTGAAGGCAGGTATTCATATTTGCGGAACAAATGCGGAAGTAATGCCATCTCAATGGGAATTTCAAATAGGAACCTGTGATATGCTTACGGTATCTGATGATTTGTTAGTTGCTCGATTTCTTCTTCATAAAATAACAGAAAAATATGATTGTTGTGTATCTTTTCATCCAAAATTATTTTCAGAGTGGAATGGAAGTGGAGGACACACCAATTTCTCAACAAATCAAATGCGAAAATACAATGGCTTAAAAAGTATTATTGATGCATGTGAAAAATTAGCAAAAAAACATGTAGAACATATTAACGTTTACGGTATAGACAATGATGAGCGGCTTACAGGAAAGCATGAAACAAGTAGTATTAAAACTTTTTCTTGGGGGAAACAAAATCGCAACTGTTCTGTAAGAATTCCTTTACAAGTATGTATCGATAATTGTGGATATTTAGAGGATAGACGACCAGCGGCCAATATGGATCCTTATTTAGTGACAGAAATAATGGTTAGAACTATATGTTCTGAATAATAGTTTATAAACAATTAATGCAAAGACAATATTTTTTTGTATTAATCTATATTAAATGGATAACAATTTAATTAATATATCTTTAAATCAGGGGAAACAATTTACAAATTATCAAAGAAAAATTAAAACAAGTGTAGAAAAAGGAATAGAAAAAAGTAAAAGAGTTTACAAGAAAAAAGAGGGGTTCACTAATCAGGGTCAAAATCAGAATCAGAGTCAGAGTCAGAGTCAAATGCCAATTAATGATGATGAAAATATAAATGATTTGATTCAAAAAAGAGACGATCGTGCTGCTGGAATTGCAAAGGTAAATAAGTTGGACCAACTGCAGCTAACAAAATTACAAAATAAATACAATTTTTTACAAACGCGATATAACGACACCCAAAAGGAACTGAATGACCAAAGTATGATTTCTATTAATAGAACTAATCCAAGTAATCCATACTTGAATAAAAATTTGAGATTAAGTGAAAATACAGCCAATATTACAGATCCTAATCTAAATGACCCCCATCACTCTAGTTTTGGCGGATATGTAACAGGACAAGGGTTATATAAATCATATTCTGGAAGTAGTTATCATGGAACTATGGGAGTAAATGGCTGCCCTAATAATATAACAAAAAGTAATGGTATAAATGATTATTTATCGTCATTGTTGTCTGGTAAGCCAATGGTTAAAGGTCAATCGTGTGGAAATGAAGGTAAAAATGTCTACGTTAGCAAATTGATTTCTAACCCAAAATCTTCTTATCTTGGCTGCTATAATGATAAATCTGCTCCAACAATGGTCAATGCAATTCCAATAATGAATTCTAGCAATTCAGTAAACGGTTTTACATCTAGTGCTTCTAGTATGTATCAAAACAATAATAATTTATATGGACCATGGAATGCATTTGATGGAAATCCTAATACTTTTTGGCACGCAGAAGATATTTCGTCAACAAATTATGATGATGCAACAGGAGTATATAAAGGAACAAGTAGTATACCGGTAAAAACAATAAATTCTGGTAATTTAACAATAAAAGGTGAATTTCTTCGAATCAATATGCCTGGCATAAACACAGATGCGGTTCAAAATATAAAAGTAATACAATATTCTATTGCACCACGTGCTGATAATAATTTATTTTTAAAACGTACTCCAAATACATGGTATTTACTTGGATATACCAATGTAAATGGTCAATGGAATGAAGTTGATCGCCAGGTTGAACAAAATTTTCCAAGCGTGGCGCCTAAAACATATAATGTAGCTAATCCAGGTGATTATGAAGCATATGTTATTATTGTAGAAAAAATTGGCAATGATGATCAAACTACAAGGCGAAATTGTCTTCAAATTGCTGAATTAAACTTATTTACTAGTTCTGATGATGTTTTTACAGATTCAAATAGAGCCATGATTTACAATTCCGCTGCAATTGATTATACTACGTTTGATGATTGTAAACAATATGCGGTAGATAATGATTTTCAATACTTTGGCATGCAAGATTTAAAAGAAGATGGGACTGCAATGTGTCTTGTTAGTAACGACTATCAAAAAACAATAGGGTATGGAGATGCGTCAAAACAAATAACTATTTCGCCAATATGGTCATCAAATACTCAATCAGGAGGTCAGCCTTATTTAATGCAAGTAGTTGGTGCAGGCCAAGTAATAGTATATGATGTAAATAATAATAATGCTGGAGTATTTATTTCAAATGAAGCCGTTGCTGATTGTGTAAACTGGGGAACTATATTAGTAGATTCTGCGACATACGGTGGAAATTGCAAAGTGCCAATTGGCAACGTAACAAGTAAAGTAGCAAGCAAATTGGGTTGTAATTGGAAGGATAGTTGTTCTATTCCTATTTCAAACGGAACATTTGGAGACCCTGCTCCAGGATGTAAAAAAGGGTTTGATATTGCATATAAATGTGGTGGAAAATCTTTTTCAAGAAATTTAAGTCATGCAGAAGGCAAAACAATGATATTAGATTGTAATGAGCATATGCAAACTATGTGTCAGTTTTTCTTGATTTTACAGGATGATGGAAATTTGGTTTTATATAAGGGCAAAAATCCTTCTGTTCAAGAAGAAGTAGTTTGGTCATCAGGAACAACTGGAAAACAAAAAGGAGCAAATCCTGATTGGGTTGCATCTAAAGGTAAATACGGTCGAAATTATATGTTAATGGGAGAATCATTGGCGACAGATGAGTGGATTGGATCAAATGATGGTTCTATTAAACTCATTATGCAAACAGATGGAAATTTGGTCTTATACACATCGGAAACAAAATCAGGATGTTCTGAAAAAAATAATAAAAAATATGGCAATCAATGGGTAAATGCGGTGTATAAAATTGAACCAATAGGAAATAAAGCCTCTTTAGGGAAGGTTGCTTATATTGACCCCGATGCAAACTTAAAAGAATATCCGTCATCTTTGTTATCATATTCAAACCAATACCAGCTTCTAAACAATTTCGACTCTGGAGGAAATGATATTCAACAAATAAATCCAACTAGCAATAATTCACAAGGTTGTATTGATGCATGTAACGCAAACGGTGAATGTGCAGGGTTTGTTTATCAACCAAATGGAAATTTATGCTACCTGAAAAGTTCAGCCATGTATCCTAGCGGCGAAAAACAGTATTATGCAAATAGCGGCATTACTTTGGGTATAAGAAAACCGCAAATTGGCGATTCTGTTAATAAAGCATGTAGCAGAGACATTGTGGATATAGATTCTATTCAATATGATAATTATCTCAAGGGAGATCCAATGACTTCGGAATCAACTTGCGGAACTTCGCTTGTTTTAGGGGAAGATAAAAATAAACTAACAGAACTACAAAATAGCATGCTATCAGTTGGAGAGCAAATTGCAGATCAAACTAACAATTTATATACCAAAAATAATAATATTTATAATACAATGCAAAAAAATTCGGTTCAATTTAATAAAAATGTCGACATGTATAAGGCGAATGATAATAAAATTAAGAGCGAACTAAATTTGCCGGGTAGATTTCAGTCAGAAACAGAAACAGAATCGAAATCAAAATCAAATGTTAATATAAATAAAAGAGAAGGAATGCAAAACAACGTGAGAACAATTGATCCGTCATCTAGCTCGGATAAAATATTGACAATGAATGATATAAATAGCATGTTATCAGACACTGATATAAGAGTTTTACAGGAGAACTATAGCTACATATTTTGGAGTATTTTAGCAGTTGGATTACTAACGATTACGGTAAATCAAATTAAGAAATAATTCCACCTTATCCACCTTTTTCAAAGGTTTTGCGAAGCTAAAGCCAAAATTGTTATTTATTTATTTAGCTACATCAAGAATGTAAAATATAGTTTGGCTTTAGCTTCGCAAAACCTTTTTAAAAGGTGGAAATAATTATCTGTCTATATTCTATATTATGACAGATAATTTACAAGGAAGAAATGATCAAATTATAGCTCAAATCAAAACACTTCAAAAAACAGAAATGAAACTCTATGATAGTTTAGAAAGTAGATCATTAAATGCCGACCAACAGAAGCAAATTATTGATAGAATCAATCAAATTTCTCAAATGAGAATGGATCTTTATGCAAATTTGAAGGACATGTATTCTTATTACCAGCAAGATGTATCCGATTCAAGAAATACAATGAATAACCAAATGGTTTCAGTCGATGTGATTGAAAACGAATTGAATGATTCCAAGAGACGGTTAAATTTACTAGAAGCACAGAAGGACAATAAAATAAGATTGGTTGAAATAAATACATTTTACGGCAAACAATATGATGCGCATAAACAAATTATGCAAATAGTTGTTATTATTTGCATTCCTGTTTTAATCCTCTCGGTTTTAGCAAATAAGGGTATAATACCGCCAAAATTAAATTCATTAATTGTTGGAATAATTATTATAATTGGTTTATTCATAATTGGGGGGAAAATTATTGATTTATCAAATAGAGATAATATGAATTTTGATGAATATAATTGGTATTTTAACAAGGATGAAGCTCCAACTAGTTCATCCGAATCGAATAATGATTCGGATCCATGGGCGACGCCTACATATACATGTATAGGTGCTGAATGTTGTAATGATAATAACACATATGATGAAGAACAAAATAAATGTATACCTACTTCTCAATACAATGCAAATCAGAAAAAAAATGAAGCGACAAGCACAAGCGATTCAACAACAACAACGACAACTGATGAAGAAACTGAAGCATTTACTACATTAAGCAAATACGCATCTTCTGCAAATTTTCCAGAAGCTAGATTACATAGAAATGTTCAATCCTATAATTCTTAAATTCATGGAAGTTTGTTAGTTGTTTTTTAATCTAATAATAATACAAGATGGATCAATTATTTTCTGAATTACAAAATAGTGCAACTAATATAACAAATGCATCTAATGCAACAGAACCAAATAAACCAAATAAGTCTAATCATATAAATAAACACGCCGAAAAATTATTAAAAAAACAGCAGACGTCTACTGAAAAACTAAGCTCCTTATTAGAACAATCTTTAACTGTAATATCATGCGGACCTGATTGTCAAAAAGAGAAGGTTACAAAGGAACTCAGAAAAAGATATCAAGATGCTGAGACAAATCTACAAACCGCTCCCATTCAATTAGAGAATTCTAAAAAGCACTACTATGTTTTTACAGAAGGTCGGCCATTTTATGATGAAATGTTAGAAAAGGAATTGAAAAAAAAGGCAGAATTAATGGGAAAAATGATAGCTGATAATTTTCGAGATGAAATAATTAATGCAAAAACAATGAATGCTTACTATAACACCGAACTAGTTAATTCAGATTACACAAAAGAATTATATGCAGTTTATTTAGAGAAAAACAAGGTCATACAAGATGGTATTAAAACCCATCATGCAGATGTTTTAACAAATGATAGAAAAACGTATTATGAAACCGAGGCTGTTGAAGATCTAAAAAACTGGCATACATTTTTTTGGTATTTTTATTATTTATTTGTGTTTCCAATTTTTACCTTTGCAATGATTGCCAAATCTTCTTTGCATTTTGTAGTAAGATTAATTATAGTAATAATTATGATGACTTATCCGTATTATATAGATTTTATTGCAAGATCTATTTACGGTTTTTTCCGTTCTTCTTGGAAACAATTACCGAAAAATGTTTATAACGATTTATAAGCTGTTGATGTCGCTTCACTTGTCGCTTGTCGCTTGTCGCTTGTCGCTTGTCGCTTGTCGCTTGTCGCTTGTCGCTTGTCGCTTGTCGCTTGTAGCTTGTAGCTTGT
>Ga0214919_10001168_pt1 | contig 43899 bp, 47 predicted proteins | sample LL1503_MetaG_FD_177994 | JGI IMG/M metagenome (GOLD analysis project Ga0214919, IMG submission 177994) | Freshwater microbial communities from Lake Lanier, Atlanta, Georgia, United States - LL-1503 | ecosystem: Environmental > Aquatic > Freshwater > Lake | place: USA: Georgia | collected... | reverse complement strand
TAACGGAAGCGGGTTCGTTGCGGCGAGTGGCACATCCGCTACACCAATGGCACCCCTGACGTACCTCACTGCCGACGCGAGCGGAAATCTCTCGACGAGTGCCGACGGATCTTTTGGCAACATCAGCGCCACCGGCGGGGTGTATTTGAACGGGTACCCCGGAAATGTCGGAGACGTGATCGTCTCAAACGGTCCGACGACCCCTCCTGTATGGGCGGCAGGCGTAGGTCTAGGCGATTTCGAATCAAGTGTAATACCAGGTGGCGGATACCAGAAGTTGCCTGGAGGTATTATTATTCAGTGGGGTAGTGAGCTGGGTACCTCTTGGGGTTCCGCTCAAACCACATTTGCTTTCCCAATACCATTTCCAAATGCCGTTGGTAGTTTGACAATAACTTCAAACTACGTCACTGGGTTTGCAGCCCCCACAGGTAATAATTTAATCATGACAACAAATGTTACAAACACATCTTTTCAGCTTGATGCCTACGTAGCTCAAGCGTTTTATTGGATGGCAATTGGAAACTAAATAGTAAATATATTTTAAAAAAAAAAATATATTTAAAGATGCATATTTTTCCATTTTCTCATGATACGTTGATGCTACTAACCATTGTTTTAGGAACGGTCCATATTATACTATCAAGCATAATGTTAGTGTTGGTTATACGAAAAGTTCAGCTACCATCGTACGTATTACCGGGATTCTTAGTGGTCTCGATACTTGCGTGCCTGTTAATTGTATTGTATGCTATTGATTGTAAAAGTATGGAGTGTAAGTAATACACTTACAATTGTAAAATCAACAAATAATTTATCATAAATTATTTGTTGATTTTAATTTATGAATAATCTTTTATAATAAATGCCCTATTACACAAAAAGAAACGGGAGAAAACGCCGAGTCTATGAGAAGAACGGGAAATACTTTGTTTACGAGCGTGTTCCCGAATTCGTTACGCGCGCCGAAATTACCGAGGAAGATGTGCGCCGACGCTCGCCCCCAAAAAGAATCGGCATCCTCGAAAACCAGATCCGCGAACTGGAAGAGGAACTCGCTTCAAATATTTCAGTATGTGCCAACCAGTACCAAGCCGATCTCCAGCGCCGCGGCGTTGATGCCAATACTATTCGCGAGCAAGCGCGCCTTATCGACCAGCAGCGGCGCGCCGCCTCTGAACTCGACCAACTGCGCGGGCAAGTTGCCACCCAAACCAGAGACCACCAGCAACTCATTGCCCAGAAAGAGCAGGAACTTGCGCAGTGTATCGAGCGCAGTCAAAGCGCCAATGCCGACATCCGCGATCGGTACACGCAACAGCAGCAACTTATCAGAAGTGAACTTGATCAGCTTCGCGCCCATCTCGTCGACAGGGAGCAGTACCACCAAACGCTTATTACAAGCAAGGACGCCGAACTCGAGCGTATCCGCGCCGAGTTCCAGCACCATATCAGCACCATCGACCCCGCCATCATCCGCGACCATGAGGCGCGGCTTGCTGCGCAAACCGCGGACTGTCGCGGACGCATCGACGCGCTCCGCGCTGAATTTACTGCCCAACAAGTAACACAGGGTGCGCAATACGATCATTCTGTCGAAGAGAAGCAGGATAGAATAAACGAACTGGAGGAAGATGTTTCTGAATTGACGGCATCGGTCGCCCAAAAGGACTTGTTGATCAACGGGACCTACAAGGCGCACATTCGAGATCTCGAGCAGCAAGTAGCGACTTTCGCCAACCAGTACCAGCAATCACTGCAGCGCCACGGCGTCGACGCGGCCACCATAAATCAGCAAGCGCAACTTATCGCGCAGCAGAAGACTGTGTCTGACGAACTCAACCAACTCCGCGGTTTAATGCGCGCAAGAACTAGAGACCACCAACTTCTCATTGCCCAAAAGGAGCGGGAGCTACAGAATGCGACGAGTGGGGGAGAGGACCGTATAGCCGCACAACTGGAGGCGCTTCGTGCTGCTACCGTAGACAAAGAGGCGCAGTACCATGCGCTTATTGAGCAGAAAGACGCCGAGCTCGCGCGATACAGGGAAGAGTTCCACGAACACATGCTAACAATGGATCCGAATATTATCAGAGAGCACGAGGAGCGTCTGGCAGCGCAAACGACGGACTGCCAGGCGCGCCTCAACGCTATCCGCGCAGAATTTGAGTTGTATATCGTGAGCGACACAAACAATGTCGACCATCTCTCAGACGAGATATCGCTGCTTAACAGACAAATATCGGATCTGCGACAAAATGTGCTGGACCGCGATGGGCGCATATCGCAACTACAAACGGATCTCGCGCGGGCGCAAGAGCGGGATCGGTTACACGCTGGGATGTCCGACGCACGACAAGACGAAGGACAAGAGGCGCTCAACGCAAGACAAGAGGAGATCGATGCCCTCCGCGAAGAACTTAATGCGCACACGGCGAGGTGCGAGGAGCGCATACTTGAACTCCAGACAGACAATGAGAGAAAGGACGCCCGTATCTTGGAGGCAAATGCCGCTCTCAGAGATATTGTCGCGGTCGCCAATACACATCCAGACATTGTTGCGAGATTAGTAGACGAACATGACAGTAGAATGGAGGAACTCAACCGAAAATATGACGACCTATATAAATTTGCGCTTAATCTCGACAAAGGTCTCCAACAAGAGGTCGCGGAATATTACGCCGAAACCGTAAGTTCTTCCGCTGAAATTAAACGATTAAGGGCTGTCAACGAGGAACTCCTGCGCAACATGTCCAGACTCAGTGTAGTAACGGGAAGCAATAGAGAACTCATTCAGCATCTTGACAATTCGCTGGCCGCCATGGCAGTTGCTAGGCAGAACCTGGAGGGTAACGCCGCGAGACTTGATACGGCAGCGCAAGGCAATGCGCAATCTATTGAAACAGTCCGAGATTTACGCGCCGCCGCTGCCAATATGGAAGAAATAAGCGAACAGGCGGAGGAGTCGGTCCGGAATATGCGCGAAACCAACGACCGGTACGATGACGAGCTGCAACAATGCAAGGACCGCACAGAGGTTTACTTGCAGCGCCTCCACGAGTCTGACGCTGCCGTGGAGAACTGCAACGCCAGACGCAAATATTACGAGGCAGAATCGTCGCGGCTCCGCGAGTTGAACGAGAATCTTGCGGACGATAACGAGCGCCTCTACCAACAATATACCAGTCTCGAAATAAGGTGCGCAGATATGCGGCGCGACTTTGATGCGTTCAGGGCGGAAATCGCAATACAGGGACCTGCGGCGCGGGACGAATATGCGAGAGAACCTTTTTCCACCACCCAAATAAACGACGAAGTAAACGCCGAATTGGAAGAGAAGGTCCACAATCTTGAAGCGCGAAACACCCAGCTTTCTGCTTCCAATGCGCGCCTTCTTTCTGAAAACGAAGCTGCTGCCGCCGATATTGAGCAGATCCAACCCATTCTGCGAGAATGTTCCGAGGACAAGCGCGAACTCGAGCAGCGTAGGGAAATGACCAACGAGATGGTCGATGAGTTGAAGGCAAAAGAGAAAGAGCTCAGGATCCTCAGCTACAAGTTGCAGTGTATCAGCACTAAACCGCGAGGACGCGAACTCCTTACCGAGTGCGAACAGGGCGATGAACTCATAGAATAGGCAAATCTCTTTATTCTCGTTATAATAATTAAAATTATTATAAATTACTTGGTGAATGCTCTCGACGCGGCAATGGCCTTTCTAAAGCGTCTTGCCGGAAGCCGCGAGGATTCCGATATCTGATTAATGGTGTTTTGTATCCACCCTCGTTCGGCAGAAATCAGATCTTTCTTTAACAGACCGCGATCTACTTTTATAGCGCCGGTCTTCGGGTCGATCTTATCGGCAGTAACAAGGGGGTGATGCTTTAGAGCGCGGTCAAGCCCTCCGATCTTGCCAGACTTCATCTTTACTGCCGCCCCAAAATCAATCAGTGCCAGATGACCGTGTTTACACATGACATTTCCGGGATGGACATCGTTGTGGATCCAATCTCTCTGGTAAAGACCATCTACAATCATATCTATCTGTCTGGAAATATCCTCCTTGGTTAATCGCACAGTACATGTTTTAATGCTGTCCATCTTTTCGAGAACAATAAATCCGAGCCCGTCGCATGTCCACGAGTCGTAAATTTTGGGGGCGTATTCCCACCCGTTCAAATCGTTAAGAGCGTATACCTCGCGACTAAAACTGAGATCGGCCGGCTGTATTTTTAGGATATAGTCGCACTTTCCATCGTTGCACGCCATAAACGTGGCGCCATACTGCCCAGCACCGATTTTGCGTATGCCCGCTGCCGTCGCCTTCTTCTCGAACTTAGTTTTTATACACTCGAAATCAAGTGATCCGTCACGCATACAATCGCTTACAAATCCCGCCTCGAGTTGTGCGCCGTACCACCATTTAGCAATCTCGCCGCAATTTTCCTTAATCTTGTCGAATCCTTCCGGTATCTGTGTAAGCTCAATCTTTCCCTTTGGGTATGCAGAAGATAGAATATTTCCCGCACTCGGCCATCTTTTTGTTGCCATTTATTAATAATATTATTAATATTATTGTTTATCTTCACACAGTTTGGAGAGAATGCTTTGCGTTTCTTCGCGCGAGAGAAAGATGTTGTCGATCATTTTTTCCTCCCGCACAAAAATACACTCGCCCTCGCAGAAGCATCCCAAGGAATGCATTGCGCGGTAGTTGTTCTCCCACGTGAGAAGATATTTGTTCTGGTCGCTGGTCAGGATCCAACCGCCGGACGAATCCTCGGCAAAAACAATATCCTTTTCGGGATGCGGCAGATTGATATTGAAGAGAACCTCGTGTGTCTCGGGATGGCGCGAGATATACCAGTATTTGATACTTTCCATTTTATTAAAAAACATATATTTAAATAAATTTAACTTGTAATTAATTACAAGTTATTACTGCTTGTGGAACCGCTGTACAACGGCACTTGGCGGGCGCGGCTGCGGAAACAGCGAACTGCGCACATAGTACTCGAACTTTGTCTCCCGGTTGCTGTGGAAGAACTTACAAGTGTCGCCGTTATTGCACGCCGCCTGGTAGGTACACGGCATGGGCGCGTAGACGTCCATCGTGTGCGCGAAATTACAGCCGGCATTGCGGCACTTGTTCTCGACAGACACGACACTTTGCTCGCCCTTGTTGACATCGAATTTAACAAACTGGCAGAAGCGCGTATTCTTCTTATCCGCCCCCGTCAAAAATTGACCTTGGCGCGCCGGACGCGTGGTTTGCGCCTTTGGATGGTTGACGAGCGTATACTCGCCAACCGGGGGCGGCGCAGTCAGCTTCTCGCCTTCCACGCGCGGGACATCAAGGGGCGGAGGAAAATCAAGGGGCGCCTTTGGCAACTGCCACGGAATCTTCTTGAACGTGTATGCTATCTCGGGTTCGCCGGGTTTCTTTTCTGGCTCGGCGTGTTTGCGGTCGATGGGGAGCGAGACTGGGCGAATGCGGCTGGCGGGTTTGTCGGCGGGGGGCGTTGGGGGTTTCGTCTCTGCACTCTTTTTTGGACTCGAGCGCTCGTCTTCTTGCTTGACATATGAAACGCGGCCGCCGCCGAGAACAACTGTGCGGCTGTTGTAGTTTCCGGTGTCGCGCTGCTCGGTATCGCTGTCACTCTCGATATCGAATTGATATGATGCCATCTTCTTTATTTGTTAAAATATGTAAATAAATCAGAATTAATTAATCCCATAATAAATGGCGTATCATCTTGTGAACAATGAGCGCACACCGGTAAAGTTTGGCGCGGGCATAGTGAAAGAAAACTATGTTCCGGCGCAGAACACCGACATGATATATATCGGAATTTTTATTTCCGTATTGGCGCTGCTCCTGCTGCTGTATATTCTGTACAGAAAATCAAAGCAATAATTTAGAGTTTAAAACAATGTTTATTTTTTTAATATGGAAGAGAAAGTCAAGAAACCCGTGGCGGTAGATATCATAAGCATCGATGCGAAAATAATTTCTCACTTCGAAGTGGAAAAAGAAAAGGTAGTCAACTACAAAACGCGAATAAAAGAACTCTCGGATATTGTTTCGAGCATCAAGGACGCAAATAATATCAATAAGATCCACGCCGAAATCGCGGTCTACGGTCAGAAAATTGCCGAGTTCGAAAATAACAACAACTGTGCCTTTTACTTGCTGGAAACGCTCCCAATTATTGAAAAATATAAGCAGACTCTGGAGACGCCCATCAAAATCAACTTCTCGAAGCAGCAGAAAAACGCGCCGCCCGTCGACAACTCGGCAATGATCAACGACTACTTACAAATTGCCATAAAGTATATCACCGAGTTTGACGCCTTCGACATCAGCGTGCTCCAGAAAGACCAGAGGAATGCGTGCGAAGCGTGCGCGTCCAAGAAAATATTCGTCGACAATGTCTTTATTGTGTGCGAAGAGTGTGGACACGAAAAAGAGGCGTACCAGAAACTATCGCCCGAATCTGTCAAACCAGTCAACCAGAAATACATCGAAGAGCGCAAGGCGCATTTCAGAGACTGTATGAACCAGTTCCAGGGAAAACAGAACAGTCGCATTGACGACAAGGTATTTCGCGACCTCGAAAACGAATTTGTCAAGCGCAAAATCCTCATTGGAGGACCCGAGATGCCGCGCACTGAGCGCTACAAAAATGTCAAGTTCGAGCACATTATGACGTTTCTCAAAGAGCTGGGTCTCGACAAGCAGTACGACAACGCAAAATATATCTACAGTGTACTGACGGGCGCGAAGTGCCCCGACCTCTCGAAAATAGAGGACCAGATTCTAAACGACTTTGATATTTTAATCAATTTGTATATTAAGAAGTACAAGTACGAGGGAAAACTCGAGCGCAAAAGTTTCCTGTCGGTCCAGTACTTGTTGATGGCGATCCTGAAGAAAAACAAGTTTCCGTGCGAGAAGGAGGATTTTATTAACATCCTAAAAACAAACGACCGCAAGGCCTTCCACGACGACATCGCCCGCGTGCTGTTCGCCGAGCTTTCGTGGAACTTCACCCCTCTCTTCTAATTAAAAATAATTTTATAATAAATGGCAAGTTGTACATCATGCGCGGTTCGTCACGACGATAGGTGTAAGAATTGTAAGAACTATCTCGTGATAGACCCAAATAGCAAACACGATGTGGTGCGTGAAGACTTCTGTCCCAGTTGTCTGGTCGTTCCGCTTGCGGTCGCCGGCGCAAGCGCCACCGGCGTGGCCGTATCATCATCTGGAAAGAACAAGATGCGAAAGAAAATCCTGCTGTGGGCGGGGATCGTGACCATCGTGCTGTCAATTCTTATTGGCGTGTACTACCTCATGAACAAGAAAACTTGTTTGGAGTGTAAACTATAATAAAAAAAAGTTATAATAAATGACGACGAAAAGTATCTACATAATAATATCTGTAATAGTTCTCGCGGTCCTGATGGGCGCCTTGTACATGCACAAGGAATCGTTCACAATCGACCACTTCAATATCGCCACAGACCCCGTTATATCGCATACTCCATACGAAATAATTAAAGATGTGGGCACGTGCCCCGTGCGCCCCGAGGTTGTAAACGACACGCAGTACGGCGGACTGAATCCCAAATCAAATGCGAACTTGTCGCTCTCCGACTTCATACGGGTATTTGGCGAAAATATGGACTACAATACGTATGATGCCGCGGATGTGACGTCCCGGAGATACTGTAATCTGCTATATGTTGCGAACAACGAATACTTCTCCGATAGATATGTGAGCACAAGCGAGTGCGAACTTGCCGCAAAAGCCGAGTGCGAGGCGCTCTTTCCTAATGCGCCCAAAAAGTCGTTTTTCGGGTCGCCCTGAATTATAATAATTATAATTCTATAGTTTGATACTTTTGGTGTTTGAAACAGCATGTCATTTTAATGACCGCACATATCGTTACGCCGACGATTGATACCAGGGTGATAATAAATATCTCGTTTCCCGAAAGCATTTGATATACGGGCACTATTTTAAATGCTAATCTCCTACTTCGCTGCCGATGTCGTCGAGATTAACAGACGGACCCTTCATCTTCTTCTTTTTCTGACCCTTTGCTTCTCCGATGACCGAGTTCATCATCGACGAGACGCTGCTGCCGATGTTGTTTGCCATCGTCTTCATGACAACGAACATCGCGGTATTGATGGTAATGAGGAAGAGCAGGCGGACCTCGACGGACCATTCGCTGCCGGTCGGCACGTACGATTTCTCGCCGAGTTCGATCAGCAGCGTCTCATACGAGTTCATGGAAATGATCTGCTGCTGCGCGTATCCCTCCATATCCAACTTGAAAAACTTGCCCAGTACAAACTGTATTCCCCAGAACGCGTAGGTCAGATAGCGCTTGTAGTCGTCGACAGACCTGTCAAGAGAGAGTGTCCGCACGGTCATATCATATGTGCGCTTCATTGTATCATAGTCCGAGTGAATGCTAAAGTCCTCGATAGTAACATTTTTGTAGGACTTTTTAAGCATCTCAAACTTGAACAGCAGTTCGCGCTTGGCGTCGTCTTTTTCCTGGTCGCTCATCAAATTCGACACATCTGTGAGTTCTTTCTTGGTAGATATCTGACCGGATTTTGCGAGTTCACTGAGAGGAGGCGCATTCAATTTACTTCCCGGAGCGCCATTATGAGACGCATTATGAGAGGCGGTCTGAGGACCGTCCTCCTCAAGCAATTCTTTCAAGCGAGAAGATAGTATCTTCTTGCTTTCGCTCCTGTCGGAAACAGACCGGTCAGAATCCCGGTCCCTGCGGCGATAGTCCCGGTCTTCCTCGTCCTCGTATTTTCTTCGGCGGTCATCATCAGAATGCCTTTCTGAATGCCTTTCTGAATGCCTTTCAGAATGCCTTTCAGAATGCCTTTCAGAATGCCTTTCTGTGGGTTTATCCTCATAATGCCTATCAGAATACCCTTCAGAATGATGCCTCTCTGTGGGTTTGTCCTCTGAACGCCTATCTTCGTCCTCGGAACGCCTATCAGGATCCCGGTCGTAAGAATTCCTTTCAGAATGCCTTTCAGAATGCCTATCAGAATGCCTTTCAGGATCCCGGACGTCAGAATGCCTTTCAGAATGCCTTTCAGAATGCCTTTCAGAATGCCCTTCAGTATGCCCTTCAGTATGCCCTTCAGTATGCCCTTCAGTATGCCCTTCAGAATGCCCTTCAGGATGCCCTTCAGGATGCCCTTCAGGAGGATCAGAGGGTTTGTCGGCAGAGGGTATGGGTTCTGGAGAATTATTTTTAGAGGGTACGTAGTCCTTGTTGACAAGATCGGGCTTGATCTTTTCTTTATTTTCAAGTAACTCTAGATACATAACCGGCATATTTTGAAATGCCTTTTGATGATCTACGTATGGTATATTTGATTTAATTTTTTCCACGACAATAGTTTTTGGCATTTTAATATTTTTTTCTACTTTAAATTATATTCTTTCAACATTATAATAAATGATTGAATTTAGTGATGAAACTATAACAAACGGGCAAATGATGGTACATAGCAGTAAAAACGAATACTGTGGAAATATGTCTGAAGACGGCAAAACAATTATCAATATAACAAACGGTAAGACCGACCGGCAAGGAAGAAAAATGTGTGAGCACGAAGAACATCGTGTCAATTACCATACACATCCCGCAGTGTCTAAATCTTACCCCTCGGGCGAAGATCTTGTCAAGATTATCGCTCAAAGAAAAGAACCCGGACCCCCTAGTCCAAGTATCGAGATTCTATTTACCAAGTGGGGAATCTGGCAAATGATTGCTGTCGTAAAGACCGAGCGAGATGCGTCGGAACGGAGAAGGATGGCGGAGAGGATAACCAAAAAAGTTCTTGACCCGTTTTATCACGATTCAGAGAAAGGTCGCGCAGAAAAAATCGACATAAAAAAAATTATTAAGTTTATCAATGCGATCAAATCATCTGCTACTTTTTACGGCGCCACAGTAGATATACAGTTTAGTTTCTGGACCACCCCACGAGTGTCGGTAATGCCCCCAGAGGTGCGCGGGCCTCCTCTAATGTTTGCAATGAAGAAGCGCAGATCGGTTAAACGCAGATCGGTTAAACGCAGATCGGTTAAACGCAGATCGGTTAAACGCAGATCGGTTAAACGGCGGTCGGGTAAACGGCGGTCGGGTAAATAATAAATTAAATAATAAATGGAATATGACAATACACAAAAAAATGTGCCGAATATTGGAGATTACTAAAAGAACATTTGGACAACGGAGGCGATATACGGAGCAATCACTACAGAGTCTTAAGACAAAAATTTAACGGTTTGGACAAGTATATGCAAATCCCAATCCCAATCCCAATCCAATCCTTTAATGTTTGCAATGAAGAAACGCAGGTCCAAGAAACGCTCTCCGACTAAACGCAGGTCCAAGAAACGCTCTCCGACTAAACGCAGGTCCAATAAACGGTACTCGTCCAAGAAACGGTAGTAAATAAAAAAAATATTAATAAATGTCGATAAACAGAAATATTACATGTGCCCAAGTTACTAAACTTATTGAAGATCATGAACGCAATAACCCCAGAGGCAATGACACAAACTATTATAGACAACTTTTGATTACAAAACAGAAAGTGTGCCGCCTTGGGGGGCGCAATGTACTTAGACCTCCGCCTCTGTTTAATTTGCCCCTTGCAATGAAGAAACGGCGGTCATCTGGTGGTAAAAAACGCAAGTCCAAGTCCCCGGCTAAAAAACGCAAGTCCGGCTCTAAACGCAAGTCCGGCTCTAAACGCAAGTCCGCTAAGTCTAGGTCTCCGACTAAAAGACGGTCCACACGGAAATTAGCATTCTCGTTTTTTTAAAAACCTTAATAAATGGCATCCAAACACGATGATAATATCGAATCCTTATGTAAAAAGTATGAACGAGAAATGAGTGACATGATAAAGAACCACAATCCTGCCAATCCATTCAACTACCAACATTTTGCGTTGTTAAATAGAGAACTTAAAAGACTATGTGGTCCTATTAACGGTCAAAAAAACTGGCGCAGAGGGGTTTACCAACTGGCGTTTAGAAAACGCAAGTCAACGAAACGCAAGTCCGTCAAACGCAAGTCCGCCAAACGCAAGTCAACGAAACGCAAGTCCGTCAAACGCAAGTCAACGAAACGCAAGTCAACGAAACGGCGCTTCCCCGAGTAGGAGTAAATAAATATGATAGCATCATATTTAAATATGAACACATAAATAAATGACCATCACAATAGTTCAAAGTCTTGGGGATGTGCTTGTTATCTCTGTAATGTGCGTCGTCCTACTATGCCTGTGTGTAAACCATATGTTCAAAAAGACACCGGAAGAACGCCTTCCGGTATACAATCTCCCACGCCTGCCGCTATACAGTCTCGATCCCCCGCTCGACCCAACCCTCCCGAAATACGTGGAGGTAGTTACAAATTAAATAAGTTTAAAAATGAAGATAGATATAAAATGAGTGATTTGTTCAGGATAAAAACAGACCAGGGATATATTTTCAAGTTGCTGGTCGAACTTCTTCAGCATAATATTAAAGACGGGTGCTTCTGTATCGCGCAGACCGGCATCTATTTCCGAATGAGCGACACCCATCATAAAATCTGTATTGACTTGAGTTTGTTGAGAGAAAACTTTATTTCGTATACTCTCAACTCCACAAAAGATATTAATATCGGTGTCAATCTTATCCACCTCTTTAAGATGATCAAGTCCACAAAGAAGGGCGACAGCATCGAACTGTTCAAGGATAGCGACGTGTCGAACGATCTCAATATCGTCCACATCTCCAAAGACGGTAAGACTACAAAAACAAGCATCAGAGTCCAGACGATCCAGATGCTCGACATTGCTCTGTCGAGCGACTACGCTGCGCATAACAGCATTCCAGCACAAGAGTACACTAAGTTGTGTAAGGATCTTGAGAGTCTGTCTAAAGTTATTATTATTAAAGGGACGGGCGCAGGTCTTTGTTTCTCGGCGCAACTAGACCATGTATATTCCAAGTCCATCTATTTCGGGTCCTATGACGATTCGGCAGAAATATATAATCAGACCTTTGACACCGAGCAACTGAGCAACATGAAACGCTTGTCGGGACTCGGCATCTCAAGTTCCGACATTTCTTTTTACTACAACAACGATCAACCTCTGCTTATCACAACCAATATCGGGACTCTCGGAAAAATCAACATCTATGTAAAAAGTCGCGAACTCATAGAAGTCGAGAACGGTATTTCCGGGCAATAAACTAATTGATTAGTTTATTTTTGATTCTTCTTTCGAGAGCGGCGGGCACGACGCTTAACTACACGACTAGGGGACGCACGATGCTCTACTGGAGCATTTATATTCTGCTACAGCACCGGGTCTATTGTATAGTTGCGAACATCGCTTAATACAACAATCCATTAATATTACGGACTCCGCAACTTTAGTATTTATTTCTTGTTCCCGTAGTAGGTTTTCACTTTAAAACCTTTTAACCAGTCAGTGCTTGCGGGACACACGACTCTTGCGGGACGCACGACTCTTGCGGGACACACGACGCTTACGACCCGTCGAGGAACGACTCTTACGGGACACACGACGCTTACGGGACACACGACGCTTACGACCCGTCGAGGAACGGCGCTTGCGTGACGCGCGACTCTTACGGGACACACGACGCTTACGGCCCGTCGAGGAACGGCGCCTCGAGGAACGGCGCCTAACAACACGACCGGGGGACGCGCGGCGCCTAACTACACGACCGGGGGACGCGCGGCGCCTAACAACACGACCGGGGGACGCGCGGCGCTTAACTACACGAGACGTGCGAGAACGGCGCTTGACAACACGACCGGGAGACGAACGGCGCCTTTTAGAGAGCGAACGTCTTTTGCCACGCATGGCGAAATCTAACATATTATCTCCTGAACAAGACATTTATTATTTATTTTTTTTTTTATTTATATATTTCTCATCTTTTGAAGTAATTTCTTTCAGCCAAGGATCGTAAGTCGCAACGAAACAATCAAGATCGTCTGTCCACAGATCCTTCTCGCTCTTCTTCTGAAGAGCAGCAATAGCGGCAAGGATGTCGTCCAGTTCTTTCTTGACCGCACTTACTTTTTTATCCGTTAGACTAAATAGGGGCATTGTAAGTAAAAACTTAAACTTATCTGTGTCGATAAGAGGATCTGTGTCGATAAGAGGATCTGTGTCGCTGTATCCGAGTTTCTCCATATCTGCGTATATGGATTCGACAGAGCGCCCGCTCACAACTAGTTTATTTGATATCACATCCTCGAGAAACCGGATCTTCAACTTCAAGACCGGCGTTTTCTTCTCGTACTTTTGTATCAGATGCGCTTTTCGCAGCGTGTAGTATTTCAATCGCATGACACAAAACTCCTCCATTATTTCCTCGACCGACGTGTATTTGCGGATCTTATTGTCGCAGTCAAACAATACCATGTTGGTCAGATTGATGTTAGACTCGAGTCCCAGATTCTCGATCGTCCCCTTCATTCCCCCGGGCGCTTCCTCGATCACAAAATGCGGCTTGTTCGGCTGGTTGTACTCCTTGAACGATTTGAAGTCCTTGTTGTCGACCTTCTTCTCAACAAACTGCTTGAATTTACAGATGGACATATCGGCAGGAATCTCAGTCACCGTGATCGTCTTGTCCTTGGTTGAGACGACGCCGCGGCAGACGAATCCTTTTCCGGGGCGCTTGACAACCTCGCCCGTGAATCCGCGGAACCACGGCGTCATTTCGGGAAAAACACTAAAGTGTACATTGGCGCCCTTCGTTGACGACGGACAGTCCGCTGCCAGCCACGTTCGTATCGCAGCAACAATGTCCCGCGGATTGAATGTCGGGATCGTCGACGACCACCCCGTCCCGATGCCCATGCACCCGTTCACCAGAATCATCGGAATAATCGGCACATAGAACTCGGGCTCGACAATGACGCCGTCGTCGACGAGATTTTTAAGCAATTCTTCATCCTCGCTCCGGAAGATCGTCTTGATCACATCGTTGTCGAGGATGTGGATGTAGCGCGGGTCGCCCGCGTCCGCACCGAGTTCCAACCGACTGCCAAACTGCCCCTTCTTCGTGAAGAACGGGATGTTGTTGCTGCCGGTAAAGTCCTGACTCATGTTGATGATCGTTCCGCCGAGATTGTCCTCGCCGTGGTGGTAGCCCGAGTGCTCGGCAACATACCCCGAGAACTGCTTGACCTTGTAGTCGGTCTTGATGCCTTTTTTGAAGGCTGCGAACGCGATCTTGCGCTGACTCTTCTTCCATCCGTCCATCACATGCGGCACCGCGCGCCCGCACGAGTAGATCGAGTAGACAATAAACTCTTCGTTCATAAATGCCGACACCGCCTTGTCCAGTGTATCGGCATTGACGAAACTGTTCATGACCGGATTGTATGTGTTCATCCACTCTTTGCGCATATCGGCGCCCTTCTTGCCGAAACACAGTTCCATGACCTCGTTGGTGGTCTGGTCCGTGACATAGGAGATGATGCGCTTGCCAAAGACCTCGTGCGCGTCCTCGTTCGTGTTGCTCGCCAGTCCCTTGTAGTAGTCCACCTTCTTTATCGCCGCGATATTCGCAAGATAGAACTCGTCGGCGTCATACAGATTATAAAATATCTTTTCCTCCCCTTTCTTCATGTGGAACTTTGCGAGTGGTGTGCGCATATCGACGAGAAACGGGACTTTGCGCCGCAAGAGCGTTGGAAAGAGTTTGTGGATAAAATTGATGATAAGGCCGGCGATGTGCTTGCCGTCGACATCGGCGTCCGTCATAATCATCATGCGCCCGTAGTTGAGCGTGTGGAAGTTCGCATCGACAGTGTAGTCGACGCCGTACTTCAGTCCCAGCGCCTGGATGATCGACGTGATCTCCTTGTTTCCGGCGATCTTCTGCACGCTGCTCTTGCGCACATTGATGAGCTTGCCGCGGATACACAGAATGCCGACCCAGTCCTTGCCGCGGCGCCCGAAGAGTTCCTCGGTCAGTCCTTCTGTAACAAAGGTCTTCGCGCTGAGACCCTCGACAATCGCCAGCGTACATTTTTCTGACTCCTTGGACCCCGCGCGGTTCGCCTTGTCGTAGTTGTCGATCGCGGCGTTGCGCTTCTTGCTTGTTGTTTTCTTGAGAGCGACAAGCTCCTTGCCCTCGATAATGTCGTTGATTCCCCTGGTGTTGTCCCACCCGCAGATCTTAGCACAGAGTTTTTTGAACTCCTTCTCGTCGACTGCCGTTTTCGGGGCGGGAGAAGTGAGTTGCGTCTTGCTCTGACTTGTAAACTCGGGATTCGGCAAATTACACACGACAAAGAACCGGAAGAATTTCCGCACGTCCTTGATGTCGACATTCGGGCGGTCCTTCTCGTTGTAGTAGTCGACGACCGGTCGGAGGATCTTTTCGGTCCATGCGTCGACGTGCACGCCCCCCTGCGGCGTGTTGATGCCGTTGACAAAGGACACCGCCTCGAACTCAGAGGCGGAGGTGATGACAATCGTCGAGTCTTTCGTGATAAGTTCGATGCGCTCGTCCGTGGGCGAGGAATAGAGAGTCGAGTACTGCTTGAGCGTTTTCACATTAATCAACTCGTCATTGAAGTAGACATCCACGCCTTCGGGCGCGACAAGGAGTGCCGTGTCATACACATACTTGAGGAACTGCGAGAAGATGTCGGCAGAGTATCCGCTCATAAAGAACTTCTCAAAGTCGGGGACCCACGTCACTTCTGTGAACCCGCGGGCGACAGAGCACGCCTTTACCTTGGGAGATGACACTTTGCGCATATTGTTCTCCCAGGTCTGCGAGAACGAGAGTTTGTTGGCGGGGTCGACGGCGCGGATCTTGAACGATGACGAGAGCACGTTGGCGAGTTTGACGCCGACGCCGTTGCGCCCGGACCCGAGGCGCTCCTCCGCATCGTTGTAGTTTGTGGATGTGCGCATTTTTCCGAAGATGATCGAGTGCTTGTAGAGATCGGACTGCGTCTCGTCGTGGGCGATGGGAATGAAGAGTCCGTCGTTCCAGACCTTGGTCTCGCCGGTTGCTGCGTCGATGCTGATCTTGATTTTCTTGCACGGGATTTTGTACGATTTGCTGCGCTGGACATTGTCGATGGCGTTAGAGAGGACTTCGATGAAGATGCGGGTGAGACCGGGCGAGTTTTCAAAGTCCTTTTTCGTTATTAGGTCGGATGTAAGCACGTACTCCTCGGACCGCTTGGGGCGCAGCGACCCGATGTACATGTCGGGACGGTGGAGGATGTGGTCAATTTCATCCATCTCCACAATATTTGAGAACGCAGCACGAGACGTCATTTTTTATAAATAAAAAATGTGTAAAATCATTATTAATAATTGTTTATCCAAGTGTAATTAAATTTACTAGCGCGTTGGGAAGAAAACTGCTTCCTCCTACAACGCTACTATCTCCGGTTGTTGGACTTCCAAGAGCGTTATTCATTATAATTGTAACTGGGCTACCACCATTCATTAAATATAGTGTTACAAGTTTGTCTCCACCGACCCATGTTGAACTGTAGTCGCTTGCTTTAGCTATGTTCCAAGTATATGTACTAACAATCGGCGATATTACGCGCGCGTCATTAGTAAACGATGTTGCGTCAGAAATGTCGGCAACCATACCTTTTTCTATACTAAAAAAATATTTAGTTGTAGCAGACTGTATAAAAAACGGTTTTGTATTTGTGTCAATTGTCGCGTTTATATTAACTTGTGTGGGCGCCACAGCAAGTTTTTGAGCTTGTTGTGCCTGATTCTTTGCGATCTGTGCTTGTTCTGCCGCCTTATTTGCGTGTATCTTGGCCTGTGCGGCGGCGGCCTTCGCCTTATCTGCGTGGGACTTGGACTTGGACGACTTGCTCATTACAACGACGATGATGATGATGATGATAACAACGAGAACAACACCGCCGATCATAAGCATTTTTTTGGTTTTAGGATCTTGAAAATTGATCATTTATTATTATTTTTTTTATTATTTTAATGTTAATAAATGGATCCAAAAACCCAAAAAATGCTTATGATCGGCGGTGTTGTTCTCGTTGTTATAATCATCATCGTCGTTGTAATGAAAAAGTCATCCAAGTCCAAGTCGCACGCGGATAAGGCGAAGGCCGCAGCCGAACAGGCCCATGTCCACGCAAAGAAGGCTACAGACCAAGCGGCGATCGCGAAAGCTGCTTCTCTGAAGGCTACAAGCGTGCCGTTAACCGCTCCGGCAGTAACCCCTACAATCGTTAACAGTTTGGTAGCCGATGGTTCATTTACTCCGACCTATACAGGATCTTTTTATCTACAGTTTACCGGTACTGAAGATTATATAACCGATTCTGGCACCACGTCGCCCTCGTTGAGTGACGCAGGAAAATTTACGATAAACTCGCGCTTGATAACAATTAATGGCATTCAATATCAGGGGATATTAAAATCGGATCCGCTGTATGGAGATCAAGTCGCTGGTTCAAACAGCACCAAAATGGTTTTAGTAACGCAAGGTAACATTGCAACAGGGTTAGCATCAGATGGAACGATTATGCCGTTCGCCGGAGGTTCTCCCAAAACAAACTATAATAGCATATTTATGGTAAACGCCATCGCAGCATAAATAGTTTGTAAAATGTTTAATAAAAAATAATAATAAATGGTCAATTTTCAAGATCCCAAAACGAAAAAAATGCTTATTATCGGTGGTGTTGTTCTCGTCATCATTATCATCATTATCATCGTTGTAATGAGCAAGTCCAAGTCTCACGCGGATAAGGCGAAGGCCGCCGCACAAGCCCAGGTCCACACAAAGAAGGCGGCAGACCAAGCGAATATTGCAAAGATACATGCTACCGCTAGCATGCCAACTCCCACTCCCACTCCCACACCAACGCCAACACCAACACCAACGCCAACACCCAAGTCCACTGGAATCAGCGTTTATACATTGAATGGATCTTCCATGGGGGATCTTGTTGGTACGACGGTTAGTGGATCTCTATCTATAACTATACCTCACCAAAATTATGGATTTTATATAAAAAATAATTCGTCAACCACTATAAACTCTGTGGAAGTATCGTCTCCTCAATTTACCAAAAACATATACGGTATATGGGTATATTCAACCCTTCCCGGCTCTGCGTGGCAGACATTTTTCAATGATTTTACAGTTGAAATTTCTGTGCCTCCGGGGCAAGCATTGATTATAAATGATATACAATTGGTTGGTGGTATAAGCAATATTTCATTTGTATTTCATTAATTAATTCGATTTAATTTATTCTATTTAATTTATTCTATTTAATTTATTGATTTAATAATATATTAAATCGTCAGACACGGATAAACTCTTCATACGCGACTCCGGTAGAGCGGTACGGTTTGCAGTATCCGCGATCCTCGTAGTGCATCTTGCTAAACCCCTCCCTGAACTTGTCGATGGACAAGACCCCGCCATAGACGTCGAGCATGCGCCAGTGGGGCGCAGGCAGGATCTTGTCGGGGCACAAGCGGTAGAAGAGCGTCTCGGAATCTATATAGAGGGGATTCTTTTTATTATCTTTTATATACGATAAAAGGCAGTTTGGAGAGCAGAAGATGCCGTCCGTTTCGTAATAGTCGTTTTCAACAGACTCTGTGTCGGTCTTCATCTGTACGTGCTGGTTCACACACACGCTTTCCTTGACAGAGAAGTTTGATTTTGTCATTTCGGAGTAGTATGTGCGGACCGACGTGTCCGGCACATACTTGATTGGACAGCCCAGTGCGGGGGTTTTGAAGGGGTGCCGGCACCAGTAGCAGTGGTACGCGCCGCTGTTGAAGTCGCCTATTTTTGACACAACACACTTGTGGAATTTCCGAGTCTCGTCTGCGTACGAGAACGTGTTGATGATTTCCTCGACGTCAGTGACATTCTTCGCGGGAAATATTCCATTATCCTGGTAGAGCGCAACGAGAGATGCAGTAAACGGGAGTGTGAACACGTACTTTTTGCCAGATGTCTTCTTCTTGTTCATTTATTTCTGTCCGAAAGTGGTATAATCATTATTATTAAATTAATAAATATATTATTATTAAATTATTATTAAATTATTATTAATTAATATATTTATTTGTATACAAAGACGCCTGGAATTTATTTATTGGTTTAAAGAGACTTGTGTAGTATAAAATGCCCAGACCTACCAAAGCAAAGTCCACAGTTAGCGCAGAGTCCGCCCCAGTTGTCGAGACCGTCCCCGTCCCCGTTGTCGAGACGGTTGTAGAGACCGTCCCCGTCCCCGTCCCCGTTGTTAAGGCGCCCCGCGTCAAGAAGGAGAAGGCGGTAGCCGTTGTTGCGCCCGTTGTTGAGGTTCCCGCCGTCGTCGCCCCCGTTGTTGAGGTTGTTGAGCAACCCGCCGAGACGGTTGAGGAGGGAGCGCCTCGCCGGCAGCGCGCCGTCCACAGTCGCGAGACTGTGCTTCGCGACTTCGCCGAGCTGGTTTCAAATCTAGAGAGCGAGATTACGACTGCTCGCGCCGCTGGTGGCAAGGCGGGCGCAGCAAGCACAAAGACGCTGCGGCGCGTTCTGTCGAGCGTTAAGGATCTTCAGCGCGCCACCTCCCAGGCGATCAAGACCAAGCCCGTGTCGCAGCGCAAGAACAATCATTCTGGGTTTTTGAAGCCTGTCCAAATCAGCGGTGAGATTGCCAAGTTTACCGGATTCGATGCGTCCCAACTTCACTCGCGCGTGGATGTGAACAACTACATCTGTGAGTACATCAAGAAGAACAACCTCCAGAACCCCGAGGATCGTCGCCAGATCTTGCCCGACGAAAAACTCGCCAAGGTCATTGGATACACCCCCGGAACGGATAAGCCGCTGACGTACCCCGTCCTCCAGCAGTTTATGACTCGCCACTACCCCAGTTCCAAGACTGCGTAAATTTAATTGATTACTTAATCAATTATTCAAACCAATTTATGAAACCCAATTTATTAATGCTCAATTTATGAAACCCAATTTATTAATGCTCAATTTATGAAACCCAATTTATTAATGCTCAATTTATTAATGCTCAATTTATTAATGCTCAATTTATTAATGCTCAATGTACTTTTTCCCGAAAGAAAAATATAGGATTATGGATATTAAAACACCGATACTTGCGCCAATCGCCGAGCCTTTTGCGCTCTTCGACACATAACTGCGCTCACAATAATTACAACTACATAAAACAGCATTACGGTTGTTGACTTATTTATTTATTTTTACTTGTAATTAATTACAAGTAATTTAATTGTTGTTTGTATTTGTTATTTTTGTATTTTTGTTTTGTATTTGTTATTAGTTAGTATTTGTTATTAGTTAATACATTTCATAGTTAATACATTTCATAAGGCGAGAGACTCCATCTCGAGCGCAAGGTCATCGTCGTCGCTCACTTCGACACTCGCGTCGCCGCTCTCGATGTACGAAAACATAAGCGCCTTAACACGTGCACTAGCTAATTCCCGGTCAAGACCCCACTTTTCTTGCAAGTACACAATGTCAGAGTTGTGGTTGCTGTCCATATTATCCATATAGTTAGTGTCATATACAATCTTAGTAATAAAGTTGGAAATCTTCGTGTCGAGGCAGCACACCTCGTTCTGCCAGCGGTCGCCGACACGAGACCACAGCTCCATCTCTGGATTTGCCGCGAGGTTGACATATGCCACAACGCCGGCAGACTTGGTGCGCTCGGGCGTGCGGAGAATGTTGTAGCGGCGCTTGGAATTGATATCGCCCAGTCCGCGGGTCGCCGTGTGGGTGAAACAAAAAACAGTATAGGGACCCGAATAGGGCACATACTCGCCATAATACCGGATCTGCGCCACATAGCCCTTGTGGCCGTAGGTGGCGCGGATCGCCGACTTCTCGGGATTCATCTCGACGTCGGTGATCTTCTCTGGAAAGACGTCGGCGTAGTCGAACCCGTTGAGGTTTATCGTCGCCAGCGACACCCACCCGCCCTTGTACATCTTGTTGAACTGCTTGTTGACATAAATCTCAGACAAACCGCGCAGTCCCTCGACGATTTCCGTGCGGGTCGTGTACACCGTCACGCGCTTGGCATTGGCGACAACCATCTTGAGTGTCATGTCGCCCAAGGCGTTGATCTGGAGCATCTCTTTTGCGAAAGAATTTGTAAAAGAGAGAGGGGGTGAGAGGATACACACGCCCTTCGGCGAAACCACCTTCGGTGAAACCGCCTTCGGTGAAACCACCTTCGGTGACGGCATAGAGACAGATGTAATAGTCTCAATGTGCTTGAAGGCTTGTTCTTTGTGCTGCGACACCTCGGCGACGATTTTCTTGACGTTGAGAGACTTGCTGTTTTGGCGAGGCATCTGTGAGCGAGACATCTGTATTAAAACTAAAACTATCCGTAAAAAATCAAAATTTTCTTTACTTGGTCGTTTGGACATTGCGGAAGATATAGTAGAGGATGATTATAAAAAAGCATTTTATGGCATACATTATGAACATGTTGTTTGAGTTGGGAACATTCTTGAGAATCAGCGCGTCGACCTGTGGGAGAGTAAACAGAATGAACAGGACGCATATCAGGATCGAGTGTGTCAGTTCATTCGCGACGCGCGTTGAGAGACTCGATGGTGGTGCCGCGCTTTCTTTCTCGCCAAACACCTTGTCGATAACGGGTTTCTGCTTTTCGTATTCTGGACCGTTCTTCTTATCTTTGGGAAGCGATTCTATATAATCGCCATTTAGTGCCATTTAACTACTGATATATTATTTTTAGATTAATTATTAATAATTAATAATTAATAACATTCCATATTAGATTCCATATTAGATTCCATATTAGATTCCATATGATCCGACATCAATGTCCGTCCCGAAGCGCACCGACGTGGCGTTGCTGCGCCCCATTGTCGACGAATTGTTGCTTTGCCGCATATCGAACGCCTCGACACTCGGACCGCGGCCATCGGGACCGAATGTTGGCAGACTTCCCACATAATCGACCGGAGGACTTCCGGCAATTTTGGCCGACATTAAATCGGTCTCAATGCCAGATGCCGCAATATGCGCGCCAAAAAACTGATCTCTCTTGTTATGCTGCGGAATGTAGCCGCTGACAAGATCGCGGTGGGGTTTGACAGACACCTGAAAGTGCTTGCCCAACTCTTCCGCCCGTCTGCTGCCGTCTGGCATGTACAGCCACGGAGTAACATCGACATCCCCGCGGATGCGGTCGACGCCCCCGAGCTGGAGTCTGCTCTTGGAATTGACCATCAGAACGGGATGCGCAACTCTATCAATAACAACAGATTGGGCGGCCTGCCCGTTCAGCGATATCATGTTGCTCGGAACAGCTCGACCGCTGGCCGGTCGCCCTCCCGTGTACCCCTCGTATACATCTTGGTCGGCGTCAAGAGGCATCTTTTGGAGCTGTCCCGCGGCCGAATACACCTTGCCACACCCATAATTGACAATGGGATTTGCGGGGTCCACGGCATACTTTTCGTTGTCGATGGGGTAGGTCAGATTAAGATGGGGAGACTGGTTGTTGTTGAATCTGGGCGGCCCGCCAGTAAGCGGTTGCATATTGCGGGCGGCCTCGATTTGGACCGAATCACTTGTTCCGAACGAACTTACGGGGGTGAACCGCTCCTTGACCTGGGCGGGCATCATCGCCGTGCGGGGAGTCGCCGTGCGGGGAGTCGATGCGCGTACGCGGGGAACCGCAACATCATTCTTAACGATGTCATATCCGAGCTTTCTATCAACTTGGGCGATGGGATTGCCGTACTTGTCGAACACCGGGTCGAGCTCGACCCCCATGAATTGCCCCCCGTTGCCCTGCCATGCGCTAAAGTACGGTTTCGGGACCATGCCGTCCTCGGGTAACCGAGCATAGCTGTTGGGCAGTTGCGAAAATTGAGAGTCCCACAAGCCCTGGGGTTGCGGGAGTTTGGTGGCAGCAACAAAACCTTCTTTAATCTCTCCCTGGAAAAGCACGACGAGAGAAACTATAATAAAAACGAGGGTTGAAATAAAGTATTTACTAAACATTTATATTAGAAAAATATTTTTTATATTTCATCCAAACGGAGGAATTAATACAGTGTATTAATTTACGCGGCCAGTTTACTTCCATATTTGGTGTAGAGAGATCCCGCACATCCGCATATAAAGACAAGTCCCGTGACCAGAGTTAGTATGGCCCACGTTTTTCCCGAACTGGACGAGTCTATCTGGTTGACGATAATAGCAGCAAGCGACGTGAGGACGATGCCCAGGAGCATAAAGAAGATCGTGTACATTGGGCCGGACGACGAACTGCCAGAGCTCCCGCACCGGCGCTCGCAGATGTAAAACGCGACGCCGGACACTATAAACACGATTCCCATCGTAAAGAGACCCTGGTTGGCGCGCGCAAGACTCGAGCCCGTCGTGTACCCCTTGGTCGCCTCGGCGATCTTGGAGTATGCCACGATCAGCAAACACCCCATTAATAACGAAACAGCAGTAATCATAAGTGATCCCATTTATTAATATTTATTTTAAATTATCTAGAATTTCTTGCGAAAGATGTGCCAGTGTTTCCACAGTGACGATATTGCCGCCGGCAAGAATTGCATACAGGTTTTCGTCTCCCGGTTTTGCGATTATTAGTTCGTGGTTGAGCACGAGTCGTGTATCGGTCATTCCCACTGTCGCGATAGTTCGTCGTAGCATATCCGCATTTTTAAGCGCAAACGTGTTCGAGATCCACACGCCGCCATACTTGTATAGATACAAGTATATTGCTATCATGTCGCGGTCTGGAGAGTCCGTCCACACGCCATACATCTGGTCGTACGCCTGTCTGAGATCTTTGCCGAGATACTTTGATGTACATTCCTCCTTTATAAACTCTGCTGTGTCGAGAACAAAGTACTCAAAATCTGGGAGGGCGAGTCTGACCGATTCGTCACCGGCGAGTTGTACGACGCGTTTCGGGAACAATTGCCGCCGGCAATTGTGGATGCTCTCGAACAGCGCCGAAATAGTGCGGGAACTTCCCTTGTAATGATGTTTTACTGCGGTATCGTAGTCCAGCAGGCATTTAAACCCTTTTTCCGGAAACATAATGTCGATGTACCACAACCAGCTGACGAATTTGTCGAGAAAGGTGGCGTAGTAGCGTACATACGATTCAGTTTTCATAATATACATGAACAGTTCTATATGCGGCACATTCTGGATCCCGCGGGCATATTTCTGTAGCATATACTCGTGGGAGTGCGGGCTGTCGGAGGTGATAGAGGGAGAAATTATGTCGCACTCGGCAGTTTTTTCGAGATATTTAGCGATGTCGAAGTCGTCAAATACTTCCATATCGTCCATCACGATCATGACATGCGAATATTTACTTGATACTAGACTTGGCGTGATGTGGCGGTAGAGAAACTGCCCGATAATGCCGCGCTCGTACACGACTGTCAAGTTGGCGATATTCGCGAGCAAATCCAGTTTCTTTATACCGTGGCAGAAAATGCGCGTCTCAACATCCGAGGTTATCTTCGCAAGCAGTTTGAGAACAAATCCCTGTTTAATTTCCGAGTTTTCGTCCCCGAATCCGGGATATACAAGCAGCAGTGTCATTTTGGTATGGCGCACCTTATTAAATATATTTAATAAGAGGGGGATGTGTATTTTTTGCGGTCGGTCTTCGTCTTTACTGTGTCGAATTTCTCTGGAGACCGCGCATATGTTTTGTAGTATGCGAAATAGTTTTTGAACCGCGCCAACATTATTTTGGACTCGTCGCCGTCGATCTCGTCGTCGCTGTTGACATAGTCGGTGATGAATTTGTTGCGCCGCTGCACGAGCAGTTTTTCTTCGGGATTTCCGATCCGCTTGTCAAAATCTACATCGAGTTTTTCAATCGGAATGTTATCTTCTTCGGATTCGGATTCGTCGTCGCTTTTCTCGCGATCACCATCGCTTTTCTCGCGATCACCATCGCTTTTCTCGGGATCGTCGTCCGTTTTCTCGGGATCGTCGTCCGTTTTCTCGGGATCGTCGTCCGTTTTCTCGGGATCGTCGTCCGTTTTCTCGGGATCGTCATCAGTTTTCTCGGGATCGTCGTCGGTTTTCTCGGGATCGTCGTCGGTTTTCTCGGGATCGTCGTCGGTTTTCTCGGGATCGTCGTCGGTTTTCTCGGGATCGTCGTCGGTTTTCTCGGATTCTTCATCCGTTTTCTCGGATTCTTCATCCGTTTTCTCGGATTCTTCGCATTTATGTGATTTTTCGTCAAAAACGGATGCAGAGTTTTCACGTTTCTGTGATTTTTCGTCAAAAACGGATGCAGAGTTTTCGCATTTCTGTGATTTTTCGTCAAAAACGGATGCAGAGTTTTCGCATTTCTGTGATTTTTCGTTAAAAACGGATGCAGAGTTTCCACGTTTGTGTGTTTTTTCGCCCGTTTCTTCGCATTTCTGTGATTTTTCGTCAAAAACGGATGCAGAGTTTGCGGATTCTCTCGGATTCTCCGCAATTTCTTTTTTTCCCTGAAGAGTTTCATATATTTTTTTTTTATTTATAAAATCCCTTTGAGATTTTGACAAAGTTCCGTCGGATTTGGTGTATTTTCTCTTCACTCGTTCGCCATCCGATCCGGTTTTTAAAGGAATACCCTGCTGCGAGAGAGCAAGCAAATCCGCAGGCTCGCTAGATGATAGACTCCGTATGAGAGCGTCGAGTTCTTTTTTTCTCTCTTTGTTGATATACCATCCTTGTACTGGTTTCATTCGCGGGTTCCATTTGCCGCCTATTTGTTGGACCAGCTTATCGTATTTTTCGCGATCGCCAAATATCGCAAACGAAGTTTTGGTGAAATCGGCGTACCGCAGAGGGGCATCATCTTCTTTTGACATTTTATATTTAAAACACTTTTTAAATATCATTCGATTCGCTTAATCATTCGCTTAATCATTCGCTTAATCATTCGCTTAATCATTCACTTAATCGATCTTGCAATACTTGTCTGCGATATGGATGAAGAGGTCGAACCACTTCCAGATCTCCGCGCGGTCATCCTCGTCCAGCGACTCCGACTGCCAGAGAACCTTGAAGTAGTTTACCTTGCTCTTGTCAACCCCCTCGAACAGCGACGAGGCCCCCGCACCGTCGCCCAGGAAAAAACTACAGTCGCGTTTCTTCACAATGTCTTTCAGTGGAAGCAGTTTCTCGATAAACACGTCCATCACCTTCACAATGTCGATCTGGTTATTAAAGAAGATGCGCAACATACACAGGTCGCTGTTAGACGGAAACTGGATAATAAGCGCGTCAAAGAAATCGACAAGGTGAGACTTGAACTCTTGAAGGACCTTTATTTTAATACTCATTTTAATATGAACTAACGTTTTAAATAATAAATGTAAAGTCCGGCACGTGCGCATAAATTATTTAATTATTATTAAATGGAACCAAAAGAAAATTAATTAAATTAATTATTAAATGGCAACAAAAGAAAAAATATGGGTACGGTAGTGCTCATTACATCGCGACCCCGCGTACATTCCCTCTGTATTATCCTCGTTCAATATCTTCAGGACAAACTTTAGCGGAATGGGAAATCTCGGCGAGTATTATTAATTAATTAATTAATATCCACGCATCTCCGCAATCTTGTTAGCGATATCCCGTTTGTTCGTCGTATACTCGGTGTTGTAATTAATATTGCGCTCGAGGGACGGTTCGATGCCGTAATTTGAGAACCCGCCGTAACTGAGCGTCTGCGGCAGAGTAACGTTGCGGTTGACTTCGTAATCGCCCTTGGTCGTTATATTCGTGGTCGCATTGCCCACAACCTTCTGTTGGAATATATACTCGTTCTCCGGCTCAATGTGTACATACACCCGCGGATCATTTCTCTTTGATTCGGTTGAATACTCGGGAATATTCTTGTCAAGGACATATTCGTTCTCCGGCTCAATGTGCACATACACCCGCGGATCATTTCTCTTTGATTCGGCTGAATACTCGGGAATATTCTTGGCAAGGACATATTCGTTCTCGGGACTGATAGTTATATGGATGTTCTGACTTTTGTTTGTGTCGACCTCGTGTGTGTTGATCTGGCGCTTCGCCTCGCGGCAGTTCTCTCTGTTGACGATCTGGGTGTTGCCCAGCGCTGATATTTTAGCGTCCGCGCTCGCAATGATTGGATTTTGAACGACGTGGCGCCTGATATTGACATAGTGTTCTTTGGTGCCCTCGACGCGGATGTTCTGACTCTTGTTTGCCGTCGCGCTTGTATTGACATTCATGTTTGGTTTCTTGACTTGGCGGAACGACACGGGCGTCTTTTGCGCATTACACATGATTGTTTTCGTGTAGTCGACAAACTGCGGGTTGGATGCCATACTCGTAAAGTTGCGCGGTTGGCGCGACAGGGGGAGTAGCTGCTCCTGGGTAAGTTGCGGGGGGCGGAAGGCGCCGCCGTCCATAATTCTGTAGGGGAGTTTTCCCGAATTAGACATTCCCGCATTTATTGCCGTACCTATTCTTCCCGATGAGTATTGCGTGTTGCCGTACTGGACGGCAACAAAGGGATTGACGCCGCGCGCGTACAGATTGATATTTTCGCTGAACCTGTCCCCCGACTCGGCATACAGTTTGTTTAGCGAGCCGTCGGCGTCCACGCGGTCGATGCGGCGCGTCGTGATAGATTTCGGCGGGTCTCGCAATATGGAGTTGGTGGACTGCCACCCGTCTACGGAAGGAAGAGTCGCCTTTGCGTGTTTCCCAATAACTGCATTATAGTTTATAGACATTTATTACAGAAAATAATAGTTTAAATATTATTGGGTTTTAATAAATGAGATGTATCGGGAAAACAAGATTGGGGATCCGATGCAAGCGCTGCCAGGAGACCCCCCTGTGCCACCATCATATTAACGGACCCGCGGTTAACGGACCTGCGGTTAACGGACCTGCGGTTAAATTCAATTTTATAAACGACGGAGGAAATAACCCGCAGATGTACTGCGGGTCATCACTAATTCTTCCGGACGATTACGATCTGTTCGGCACGCGGAACAAGTGCCTTCGCAAAGGCGTGGGCATCGGGATGGGCGCGAGCGACTCGAAGCGGAATGAGTTTCTCTACAAACCATACACGCCGCCCGCGCAAAAACTATATTGCGGCGACAAGACCGTTTTGCCGCCGGGATATGCGGGTTTTGGGGATTTATCCGTATGTCTGAAGAAAGGCGTCGGCGCGGGTCTGATTATGGACCAGCGAAAGCGCAAGGCGTTCCAAGCAAAACCAAAACCGCCGCTCGGGAAAAAAGAGCTCATCGAGCTTGCGCAGCGACTCGGGATACGCAATGTCGACGGCAAAACGCGCAGAGCCGTCGAGTTGGAGATATCGCGAAAAATGGCATCTAATATTATTTAAAATAGAAAACTATTTTAAAAATGGACCAAAATACGAGTTCTGAGGGCGGAAAAAAGTCATCTTCGGTTGCCCCATTCACCATCTATAGATATCTTACATCCACAACGATCCATATTGCAATCGAAGTTATTATTGCCTGCGCGTTCTTTGCGTACTTTCAGCGGAAAATGAATAAACAGCGTGAACAATACGACGCACGCATCATAGTCATCGAAAACCAGGTCAAGAGTCTTATCGGCATTGTTGACGACCTCGTTGGCGCCGGAATGCAAAAACAGTTTACACCCGAAGGTAGACGCGAGACCGAAGGTAAAATCGCCCCCGAAGGTAAACGTGAGACCGAAGGTAGACGCGAGGCCGAAGGTAGACGTGAGACCGAAGGTAGACGCGAGACCGAAGGTAGACGCGAGGCCGAATCTAAAATCGCCCCCCAACCTAGACGCGAGGCGCCTACCATGGGAATGAATTTTCTCCAGGATTTCATGAAAGGACCGCTTGGGGCAATGTTTGATGCTCCCAAACCCCTTTCAACCATCGAAGAAGTTGTCGACGAGTCTGACGGCGAGGAAGAACCCGCCAAAAAACCCATCAGTCGCGAGCAACTAGATAAGGAACTATCGGAGGAGTTGGGAGAACTGGCAATCAAACACACTTAAAAGTATAAAAATATACTAAATGTATATTTTTTTCCTGGTTCTCCTTGCGCCGGTAGTGATGTGGTTTCGATCTGCGCTATTTTTCTACCTCGTGCTTTTTCCGCTCGACAAGGTTATTACATACACAAAAAAGATAAAGCAGTTGCGCCACCTCGCGGCAATGAAGCATGACTGTGTGCGTTCTTCATTGCCGCTCCGCACACGCCTAAGCATTTACTACACGTGTCTGTGTATGATTGCCCACCACATCTACATCTGCTGGTTCCAACTCTTTAATAAAAGCGTAGTGAAAATTACAAAAAATAAATATGAACTTACATATATGCTGAACAACAATATGTATAAGATGCTCATCACAACAACAATGGGTCCGCAACCAAAGATTATCCAGGCGCTCAATGAGGTCGACCACGACATCACCGACACCATCATCCCGTATCTCGGACCGGCAGGGAATTTCCACGGACTCAAATATAAACCCGCGGATTTTAACATCAAAATCCTTACGCTTAATATGAGCGATGCTCGCGAACTCACCTTCACATCGAACGAAGAGATTGTGCTTAATATTATTTAAGCACGCTTACTTTATTAAATGTCTACAGGAATACTGTGTTCACACGTTTATGGAGGACTTGGGAATCAACTGTTTATAGTCGCAACGGCAATGGAATATGCGACTAAGCATAAAAAAATTTTAGCGTTTGTGTATTCTGATCCGTCTCGCGAAAACCACTTTGGGTTTCCAACAGGACACCCGACCGGCATTACCTGGGGCACACAATATAAAGAACCGCGTTTTTCATTTTGTGAGATACCCTATTTTCCCGGAAATGTGTTGATGAGTGGATACTTCCAGTGTTCAAAATATTTCTCGCGCACCGTTATCGACAACATTCGTATCCCCAAGACCCTGGCGTACATCTTCCCCACAATTCCGACCGGGAAGACCCCGGTTTGTATCCATATCCGCCGCGGCGACTACGTCGGAAAAGAAACCTTCCACCCCACTCAAGCACCCGAGTACTATACTGAAGCAGTAGCTGTAATGAGAGGGAAGGTCCCCGACCCCCACTTCCTTATTTTTTCGGACGACATCGCATACGCATCCACGACGCCTATCGGTGACATCGCCGATTCAGAAAAAACTATTGTTGATTTGTGCGACAAAGACTCCATTAACGTCATGAAAGAGTGTAAGCATTTTATTATTGCCAACTCGACATTTAGCTGGTGGGGCGCGGTGATGGGCGGATACGAGGTCGTTGTCGCCCCAAAGAAGTGGTTCGGAAAGAGTGGTCCGCAGGACTGGGCAGATATTTACGAGAGCGACTGGATCGTTATATAACTCTACTTTGTATTTTGTACTTTGTACTTTGTACTTTGTACTCCGTAATAACTCAATTATTAATTGAGTTAAAATTGAATTGGTGTTTTCCCGACGCCGTTGCCGAGCGAGATTGATCCGTCCCGGTTGAGGATATACGATGTGCCCTGGGTCTCCTTCTCGTATAGTATTGGACGCTCGACGGCGTTGCGCCCAATATCTTTCTTTGCGACCTTCTTGATAACCTCGTTTACGCCGCCCCTAATCGCATCGAAATTGATCGGCGGGAGATTGATTACACCCTCCCATTTGTACTTCTTCCCCTCGTAGTTTATTTTCACCTTATCGACAGACGGATAATATTCGGGGTATGAAACATAAAATGTATTGAGGGGTTTTGGAAGCAAATTAAAACTTGTTGGCGGGAGAATACACATCAGTTGCGCCAGCGGCGTAATTGGCGCAGACTCGAAACACACATAATTAGGGAGAGATTCTCCGATCGACGAAAGGATATCCGCAACAAAGGGTGCATAGTTGTACTTGTACGACCACTCCCAGTCTGTTGTTCCGCCAAGGTAGTAGTCGAGGATCCATTGGCACCCCTCGATATATGTTGCCGAGGCGTCCTGGAGATCATCTCCGAAATACTTTTTGTTGTACGCCTCGCGGTATTCGGAGAACACGAACGGCGTTTTAACAAGGGAGTCGGGCATATACTGCGACGAGTGCGTGATCTTGCGCGCAAACATCTTTTCTTCCTCCAACGCAATAAGCGCGAGAAAATCGAGGAAGACGGGCATCGAGATCTTGCCGCCAACGACAATCTGGGTGCCGAACGCCTTGTAAATCTCGAGCAGTTTCGACAGACCCTGCTCGCAGATGTTGACGCTCGGGATATTCGGCAGGAAGTCGTTTCCGCACAAGAAGCACACGAGGATAAAGTCGTTAATGAAATCGTTGATGAAATCGTTGATGAACTCTTTATTACAATCTTTATTACAATCTTTATTACAATCTTTATTACAATCTTTATCTTGTGTATATTCGGCAATCAACTTCTTGCGCGTGCGCCCAATGTCCACGTACATGTAGTCAACGGAGGGATTGTACAACTCTTCACGCAACAGATAGAAATTGTCTTTCATCGATCCGAGACTGAGCATAAACAGGTCTGCGTCGAGCGCGTTGAGGCAAAATGTGTCGGTTGCGCTGCCGTGCGCCCGCACATAACTCATTAGTTTGTGCTCGCCCTCGCCGGGGCACTTTTCGCTTGTGAACACGACACCGAATGTCCACTCCCCCGCGGATATTTTTTTCTCGATGTGGGTGCTGATGTGCTTCGACAGTCCGTCCATGAACTTTGTGCCGGTGGATATACATGTGGGGTCGAAGGCGTTGTGGGTAGTCGAGTTTTCGACGGCGCTCTTGTATCGGCGCTGCCGCTGCTGCTGCTGCTTCGCCATTGGCGCCACGCCGTCGATGGCGAGCACGAGCGTTTTTGTGGGGCGAGTGATAATGACGAGCGAGTCGATGGTCGAGGTGATGTCTTTGTAGCAGTCGAGAATGAGTTTATCGAGCGGTTGTGCCGCAGTAACTTTTCGCAACAGCGAGACGGGAGGGGCAAAATTTCCGTATTTAAACACCTTTTGCGCGGACATGTGAAAGAGTCCGTTGAGATCGATCAGGAAGGTGTCGATCTTAATAAGAGGACAATTCGTTTTGGCGAAGGGCGTGACAAATTCATTAAAATTGGTGTTGAACCACGAAGCGAAATGTTTGATTCCCATTTTATGATATTTCTTTCTTATAAATCCAGTATTATTGTCGAGTATTATTGTCGAGTATTATTGTCGATTATTATTGACAATTAGTCCTGTTCTGTGGCGTATCCGTACGCTTCATACCACGCGTTGCCGCGAGACTCGCGCATCAATGCGACCTCGTCGACTTCCAACTGCGACGGGCGCAGCCCGCTCTTCATTCCTTCGTGGATGAACGTGAGGGCGTCGATGTATTTCTTGGACTCGCCGGTAATTTTCTCGTAGTCTGTCGAGTACAGATACTCGCCTTTTTTCTCTCCAATCTTGCGCTGACTTGCCGGCATCTTCGACACAATCGACGAGATGCCGGTATCCTTGAAGAGGTCGTAAGAGTCTCGCTCTTCGAGCGACAGGATCTTAATCTCGGCACTCGCGTCGGCACTCACAGCACTCGCGTCGGCACTCACAGCACTCACAGCACTCACAGCACTCGCGTCGGCACTCACAGCACTCGCGTCGGCACTCACAGCACTCGCGTCGGCACTCACAGCACTCGCGTCGGCACTCGCGTTTACATCATCGTTTTCAGACATTTAAATATTATTTAATAGTTTTAAATAATTAATAGATTTACGGCGCTGCCGGCGCGATAATATTATCTAAAAGAATGGCATTGTTTTTTTAAATGACTGAAAAGAATATATCATTGGACGGACTCCACGAACAACTGGTCGATATTAATAACGGCGTGCGCGAGTTCAGCGTCGTCATCCTCGTCACGCCTGCCGAGGACGAGATGGATAAGGAATACACCATTGGAATTGGCACCCAGTCCCAGATTGATAATAAGAAAGAGATCTCTTTTTCGGCGATAAAAGGCATGTACAAGAAGTCGTTTTCGCATACGCCGGTCAATCCCGCGGGCGATCCCGACGTGTTTTATCTCATCATGTCCAGTCAGAATCCCGTAAATAATATTAAAGTCCGAATCGATCTTACCGACAATGGACCAGAAAAGTACACGCCTCAACCCAAGGCTCCAGAGCAACGGGCGCCCGTTCCCCAACAGAAAGCGAGCAACAAGATGCTGTACGTCAAGTGTATTATCGCGGTCGTAATTCTTGGCATCGGTGCGTACTTTTTGTACAAGTTCTGGAAGAAAACAAAGGATATACCCATCGCCGATCCATTTAGACCGGCGATGAAATTCGCTTCTCCACAACCCATCGCCGATCCATTTAGACCGGCGATGAAATTCGCTTCTCCACAGCCCCTCGCGCCTACTGTACTTGCCCCGCCTCCGCAGGTCGCCCCGCCTCCGCAGGTCGCCCCGCCTCCGCAGGTTGCCCCGCCTCCGCAGGTCGCCCCGCAGGTTGCCCCACCCAGTGTGGTCGCTGCGCCGAAAACGCGGATGTCGGTCGAGTCGGTCGAGTCGCCAGTCAGGCGGGTCGAGAAATCAAAGACGGGAAAACCAACCTTCTCTTTTTATTAATTAATATTGTTTACAATATTAAATGGACGGCAATTACGAAGAGGATGATGTATATTACGAGGAGGAGGATGTATATGTTCCCGAGTACGGCGCATACCAGCGCACGGGCATGGGCATGTCAACGAGTCTGAAGGGCGCCAAGAATCCGTACGAAAAATTTAAAATTATACTAGATGCCGTGCTCGATAAAACATCGAGCGCCCTACAATTGTCGCGCGAAGACCGGACAACCATATTCGAGTTTTCGGCGCGCGCGCCGAACATCATATTCAAGAACGCCGCGTGCTTTGTTCTCGGGTATATTGGCAGCAGAGGCGGGCGGGGTCTTAGCGACGCCAGTCTCAAGAAAGCGTTCGACGGTATCGATAAAGTACAACAGTCAACTGGTGCGTTCGACGGGATTGAACAAGCCGACGTTATTAGGTATTCGGTGTACTGGATAAACAATATTTCCAGAAACTAAACCTTGGGCGGCGCGCCTGTTTTCTTCATCGTGTTGATAAACTGATCTGCGCTAATTCCGGTGGACTCGAGAATCTTGTCCAGTTCAGATTTTATATGCTCGAGTTTCTCTTCGCGGACGGCCGCACTCGCTCTTCCAAGTTTACAATTCTTTACGCGCGAGCGCAGTTTTTCTCTCAATTGCTCCCGTGTCTGCGGTTCGTTTTCTGGTTCCATTTTACTATATGACTGATGTTTAAATAAATAAAGATCGCCGATAAATGTGACAACCGGAAGTTTCTGGTGCTGGATATTCAGTTGCGTTTTCGTCTTTACGAAATTAATCTTGATTTTATTTATAATTTTCGGTAATAAATGCAGCAACCAAAACGCGAGTTTTACAAAAAGGTCAATGACCAGTCCCCTATTAGACGCGGCGTGCGCGGTCCCGAGTTCAAGGATTTCATCTCGAGGATGGTGGCGCGCGGCAAACTCACAGAAAAGTATATAGATATACTTTCATCTGATGAGTCCATGCGCGTCTACGAAATCGCCTTCACGTCGGCGTCGGCCGACCCCGACAACAGCTACGAGATTCTTGAACTTCTCGGCGACGTCACCTGTAACCGCTCGCTGCTGTGGTACTTCCAGCGCAAGTTCTTCCCCAATCTCTCGTCGAAGGAAAACGTCAAGATTCTCGCGCGCATGAAGATCGTCTACGCGTCAAAAAATGTTTTTTCGCCCATCGCGCTGCGCGCCGGGTTTCTGAAGTTCATCTCTGCCCGCGAAGAGGACTTCAAATACAATTTCAAGAGTCTGTGCGAGGATGCGCTCGAGGCGTTCTTCGGTGCGACCGAGCACCTGCTCGATATAAATATCCGCAACGGCGTCGGCGGCGCCATCTGCTACGACATTCTGGCCTCGTTCCTTGACGAGATGGTCTTTGAAACAACCTACGACAAACTGCTCGACAACATAACCAGACTCAAAGAACTCGGGGATGCCCACCCCCTGTTCAGAAATGTGCCAATCAAGCAGATCAAGTACGAGAACAAGGGGCACAGGAAAGTGGACCAGTTCACCGTTATCGTCACCGTACAGGCGTCCCTCGTTCTCATGAACGACCAGATTGTGCCTATGGCGATGGGCGCGGGCGCCGAGGAGCAGGAGGCGAAAGCAAATGCCGCGCTCCAAGTGCTCCAGGCGCTTAACGCGGTCGGCATCCGCAAATACTCCGACTTCTCAGAACCAAAAGCCGTGTTCAAAATTTAAATATAAAAAATTATAAACAGATATAAATAAAATTATTAAATAATAAATGGGAAAAGATGATTATACCTTAAAAACCCTTATTGAGATCGCCCGCGCCAACAAAGTAAAATACTCGAATATCCGTAAACCGGAACTCTACAACACTCTCAATTCCCTCGGTCTTCTCGCGGGGTCTCCGAAAGGATCTCCGAAAGGATCTCTGAAAGGGTCTCCGAAAGGATCTGCGAAAGGATCTCCGAAAGGGTCTCCGAAAGGATCTGCGAAAGGAGCTAAAGAGTCTCCGAAAACTAAGAAAATAAAACTCAAAAAGGGGGAATGCTTGCCTCCTAAATATCAATGGATTGTCGGGAAGGGGTGCTTCGAAGCACAGGGTGTTCCGATGCCCGTTCCGATGCCCCTTCCGATGCCCGTTCCGATGCCCCTTCCGATGCCCGTTCCGATACCCCCCCAAGTTGCCGAGTTTCCGACAGACGCTAAAATCGCAAAGATGAAAAAGGATGACATCAGGGACTTTATAAACACAATGTACTCCCTTGTCATGCAGCCGCCGCCATCAATGCCCGCATCGCTTAAGAAGGACGCGCTAGTCGCTATTGCCATTACTGCCCGCGACCGCACAAAGGCGTCCCTCGGTTCGCCTCCAAGACCCATAGGTTCGCCCCAAGTACCCAGACCCATAGGTTCGCCCCAAGTACCCAGACCCATAGCTTCTCCTCAAATTAGGAGGGCGATGACAGAAGGGGATATCGCAAGACTCATTCATAGCATTGGCACCCAATTCTCGTCTGTTGATCAAGGAGACTTTGTTCTCGCAAGTGCGCGGGAAGATATTGGTGCTGGATTGATAACGACTGTAGCAGAACTAAAAGACTCAATTGTAAAATACAAGGAAGCATATGCCGCACAGACTCTTATTAATCCGCGCGCACAGTCCATATCACCCACCATGAGTCTAGCGGATCTTAACACACTAGTAGTCCAGATACAGAGTTCAGACGAAAACCTAGAAATCGAGAGTGATGCACAGGGGGTCTATGTCTCTAACAATTTAGAGAGAGATGTTAGATCGGGTAGAATCACAGATATGCCATCTCTAGAAGCGGCATTGCGCTTTTATCTTAACGAGTACCTGCGCGCTCAGCAGTCCATTCCCATTCCGACTCGCACTGTACCCACTCCTCCCCTTGCGCAGCGCCCGATCGAGGACCAACTGGGCGATATCCAGGCGCCAAATGTCCAGTCTGCCGAGTACCGCGAGAACATCGCGCGCATTCAGAAATGTCTCGGTCTCATATAAATTAAATCTGATTTAATTTATGCTAAAATAATTTAAATGTCCGAAACAGAATTCGATCTCTTCGACAACTTTAACAATGAACCCCAGGATGTCGCAAATAAGTGCCCCCACACCAACAGCACCGTCACCGGATGCCAGATAATATGCGAGGACTGCGGCAGCGAAATATCTAAAATCGATCTCCAGGACAAGGAGTGGCGCTACTACGGGCACTTTGACACAAAGAACTCCTCCGACCCCTCGCGATGCCAGATCCGCTACATCGAGGACGACAAGAACATCTTCAAGGACATCGAGGGCATGGGATTCAGCGACGACGTTGTCAAGAAGGCGAACGAGAACTACATAAAAATCATCCAGAACACCATCCACCGCGGCAACACCCGCAAAGGCCTCATATTCGCCTGTATCTTTGAAGCCCTTAAACTGCTGGGCAAGCCGCAACCCGCCAAACCCCTCGGCGAACTCTTCGGCATCGACAACAAGACCGCCATGCACGGCGTCAAGACCCTCAAACTCAAACTCCCCAAGGACTGTATCTCGATCGACTACATCACCCCCGAGCACATCATCGACGACATCATGAACTCGTTCAACGCGACTGTCGAAAAGAAAAGCGAGGTCAAGCAGATCTACAAGAACGTCCGCGGCAAGTCCGACAAACTCAACCGCTCGCGCCCGCAGTCGATCGCCGCCGGCGTCATCTACTACTGGTTGGTAAAGACAAAGAATTCTATTACGCTTAAACAGTTCTCCGAGCACGTCAAACTCCGCGACACGACGATCCTCAACATCACCCGCGAAGTCGAACTTGTTAATTGATTATTAATCAATTAATTAAACTAAACAAATTCTAAACAAATTCTAAACAAAGGTCTAAACAAATTCTAAACAAATTCTAAACAAAGGTCTTCTTGAACGTCTCGATAAGAGTGGTCACCATCGTGCTTGGCGGCGCAGGCACATACTTGAACGCTATGCGCGTGAAGAACATGTACTCGACTATCCCAATAAACGCGAACGTAATAATGTTTTCTTTAATGATGTCAAAGATCCCGGTACATTTTCCGCAGCTGTACGATAACACCAAGACAACTAGTAGCACGCATATTACCAGCACAGATATTACTTCGATCGCCGTTAGGCGAACCCACTTGTTGTTCTCGACAATCACCTCTAATGGTTTTGAATAGTGCGATATGCCGGCATCTATCACGGTTTTTCCGCCTCCCATATCAACATTGATCATTTCGGAAACATACACCCTATCTTGGGGCGCCATACTTGCCGCCATCGCCGTTACCGCAGTGCTGACCTGCCCCTTTATCTCGCTCTCAAACGCGCCGGTTTCAAGCGGCGCGATGATCGAAAAGTACAAGACCGTGAGAAATGTAAACAGGATTAGCACATGAAACGTGCCGTTGAGGCCGAGAGAGAAATATTCCGATATTGTGCTTGTGCATGTTGAACTCATTTTATTTTATTATACAGAAATTAATTTATTTCCATATAATAAAATATGAATATAAATTACAAACAAATTGCCCAGATAATATTAAACATCGCATTTGTTTCATCCATCATCGGGGTTTTGTACTTTACCTACGGAAAGAATGTTGAAAAAAGCATCGTCAAGGACCAGAGCGAGTATATTGCGCAGACGATGGGCTCCGACATCAAGGTCTTTTTTCCCGCAGACATCCGGCAATCCATTGTCTCGCACCTTACCGTCCCCGACATGAGCAAAGCCGACGCCGAAGCCGAAGAAACAAACGCCGCGCTCGAAAAGAAGGCCGCGGAGGTCCTCGGTCTTTTATGTATCATCGGCATCTCGCTCGCCCTCATCATTTGCTGGTACGGCAATGTCAGCAAGAAACACCTCTTCATCGAAGCGGGCGTCATTCTCTGCTTTGTCGTCGCAACAGAAGTGTCGTTCCTCAACATCGTCGGGCGCAACTACAAATCCGCCGACCCGAATTTTGTCAAGTGCGAGATCCTCAAATCTATAAAAAAGGAATTTCCCCCCTCTAGTTAGTAATTTACTTAGTAAATTACCAGTTCAGTCTGCTCAGGTTCAGCAGCGCCGTGTATTTCGGCACGCCCCGGATCTTATACGCGAATACTTTCTGCGGCGTACTCTCCCCCGCCGACATATTCTCGATTCTCTCGCTCTTGAAATCCTCTGTCGGGCGCTCGTACTTATACACAGAGATCTGCGCCCCATTCACACCGTCGGCGACCCCATTCACACCGTCGGCGACCCCATTCACCGCGTCCCGTCTCCAGCTTTCGCACGTGCTGATCGCCATCCCAAACCCCTCCTTGGGATCAATCGCAGCCTCTTTCGAGTGCTCCTGCCATATTGTGTTCCGCTGGACATTGCTTTGTATCGGCAGAATGTTCTGCGAGAAATAGATCTCGCCGTCGAATTTATAGTAGTGCGGGTGCCGCCCGCTGAAACCAATATCGTACCGAATCTCCTGCGGCGCCGAAAACTCGGCAACATATTTGTACAGCGCATCTGGTCCAAAGATAATCGTCTGCCCCGCATACTGCCGGTAGTCGGTCACATTCTCGATGAACGAAAAGATGTTCTTTCGGGTCCTGTACGCCAGCACCTTCTCGGGATTCCTCGCAACTTCCAGTCGAAGCACATAAATACAACTTTTTAGTATCTCGACGCTCGGCACAACCACACGCCCCCCGCGATACATACTATTATCTTTCGAAAAAAACTTGCTTATGTCGCCATACGAGGTCGCCGCATCATTCTTGATTGTCACGCCCCGCGTCGAGAACTCGGAGATTGATGTAATGCCGATCTCCGACCCCGTGTCTGCCAGATACCACGAGTACGCATATAAAAAATATTCTCTAATATAATTTGCCAGTTTCGCGTACATGTTGAATACGCCGAGAATCGACGGTCCAGAATCGTGCCGCGGCACCACGGCCTTGATGCTGCGCGCGATCGGAACAACAAACTCGGCCGTCTCAACCACCCCCCGCGCATTCTCCGCGCCTCCAAATATTTTATGGACCTCATCCGCCCCCGGTATGGCAATAGCATCGCTATCCACCATCTCGGCGATCGGCAGCGGCGGGTGCGGGCGCTTAGTGTACGCAATTGCGACCCCGCTCGCCGTCTTGAACGTGAACGCGCAGACCTTTCCCAGACTGTCGAACCGCTGCTTGATGGGCGTGAACGGCAAGTGTTTAAAATAGTCTATTTTCGTGTTCAGAAAGTAGCTGCGCGTCATCCTCTTTGCGATCCCGCTGAGCAACTTTCCCGCGACCGACGCGCGCTCAAAATAGTACTTGAACTCGTCGTTGTATCCATACACAAACTCGCACTGCGGGGTGATGGCGTGGTCGCTCTCAGACCCGAAATGCTCAATGAGAAATACGACGCGCGCACGGTCGGCCGAGTCTTTGTATTTTAAATAATTTTTCTTATATTCCGGAGAGATCATGCCCGACTCGCCAAAGGTGTAGATGCGGCAGTCAAAGTATTCCTCCAGCACATCCGTGAAAATGCGCGGATCAAAGTAGATGTCGCCCAATATATACTCTCTGATGTCGGCGATGCTTTTCGTCGGCAAAGCCTGCTTACACAGTCCCAGAAGCTCTGGGGTATTCGCAATGCGTGTTTTTACCGAGAGGAGATCGCCCTCCGATATCTTCTTCTCGTTCGCTTTGCGCATAATCTCCAATAAGCACCCGATCATGCTCATCTTCGACCGGTATGTCCCGCTGCGGTAGTGTTTTGTCCCGGGGTCTGATAGCGCCAATAAACGGTAGACGGGCTCGTGGATAAGCAGCTCGCTCACATCCGTGTAGTCGAGAATCTTGTTTGTCGTGATGAGGCGCTGCTGTTTCTTCCCGACATTTTTCTTCATCTTCTCGCCCGTCTCGATATACTTAACGTACTTGTTGTAGTCGGATCCGCTCTTCTCCTTCTGGTTTGTTTGGTAGCAGCACGGTTCGTAGTTTCCAGTCTCTTTGCGGAGTTGGAGACCGACATACTTTAGATTGCTCTTCTTCTCCTTGTCGCTGATCTCGCACGCATACATTTTCGCGGGATTCTTGTTATCTGGGTCGCCGGGCAACGGAAAAATCATCGTGTCCGTGTACCTGCCCGCATCCTCCGGACTTATCACGATCGGCAGGTGCGTGCAGTGCCGCTTGCTGCCCGCCATCGAACTCTTTGCGCCGAGCTTCCTGACCTCCCGCGTTTTCTCAACCAAAAATGTCGGAATATATTTTGTATAGAGCGCAAGGACATTCTGGAAATTGTAGTTGTATAGCGCAACCATCCTCGCCATGTTTGTCTGGATGTCTTTTATCACCGCCTCGTTCTTCGCGGTGATGCGGATGCGGATGTACGGTTTGTCCTCGGGAAAGAGCGCCGGAGACTTGTCCTTCATCGACTGGTCGAAGCGGTCCATCAACTTCGGCGTCACAAGAAGACTGGTCGCATCCGACAACTCCATCTCCTGCGTGCGGTAGTAGATGTACATGCCCGTTTTCGCCTTGGTCGGTTTTCCAACCTCGTCGATCACGAGTGTCGAGAAGTTGATGTCGTTCATCACAAGATGCGAAAAGATGTAGTTGTTCATTGACTGGTGCGGAATGTAGAACACGCCTTTTATACTCACGCGCTCCTCTGCTATAATATCACTCGCTGTGCGCTGGAAGACGCGCAGCACATTGTCTACAATCGCGCGCTCGCCCTCCTTTCCAATCGATATGTCGAGCAGAACAATACATTTTCCCTCGGAGACGATCACGCGGATATCTTCGTACACGAACTTCTTCTCCCCGACCGGCGCGGTCAGAAACTTAAGAATGATCTGCGAGTCCGGCGACTCGCTCGCCATCCACTCCTCGAGCGGAATAAAGTCCTTGTATACTTTATAATAATTTTCTGAATTTATATAGAGATGTGCGAACGGAAAAACGTGAGATAAGATAACAGAGTCGAAGATCTCCTGCAGCGTAAATGTGTAATCTGTCGAAATAGTGATCGCATGTTTGGTCTTCTCGAGTTCAAACTCGGTGTGCGGCACGCTTTCTACCTGGCGGTATGACGCAACGATCTCCGCATTTCTCCGCTGTATACCGGCGATCGTATTTGAAAAGTCGGCGAGCGCGTCGCTCTGCTCCTGTGTGAAATTCAGCGTGGTTATATCAGTCTCCTTCCCAACAGCCCTATTGATCGTGTCGACGGCAGCCATTACAACTAGTGCCAAATATTCCTCTTCAACATTATTAATGTGGTAGTACAACCACGGTTTTATTATGGCGTCTTTGAGCGCCAAATTTGGGAAGAGACTGATATTGGCGGCAAGGAAGCGAGAAAACGTCTTTACATCTGATAGTGTGCGGATCGCCGCAAACATGTCAACGACGCCGGTGGTAAGTGTGGCGTGCTTGATTATCTGCGGCACATCAATTACTGACTGTTGTCCGAGGCGCGTCTCGGTGCGTCCGGACATAATCGGAACATTCGTCATGTGGAGGTACTGGGGCATCGATGCCAACTTTGCTGCCATTCGCAAAAAAATAGATTCGGCACTATCTGTCGGTATTATTTGTATTTGTTCCATTTATTCATTCAATAATATTTTAAATACACTCATTTACTTACTCATTTACTTACTCATTTACTTGTAATTAATTACAAGTAATTTCGGGCACGATATTGCTCTTATAATTCATCGCCAAATAAAGCATCAGCAGCACATAGGCGCACGAGATGACGTTTACAAAAACATAGTCACACGTCGTGGGTTTAGTTGTAAAATCGCGGAATTCGTGGTAGGAGCGCACGTTATCCGACGGTTTATCCGAAGGTTTATTCGAAGGTTTATCCGAAGGTTTATCCGAAGGGACAACATATGCGCATATGGGCGACCCCGACATGAGCATGCCGTCGATCTGTCCTGCGATATACTCCGCATCCTCTGTCTTCCCAAATACCGCGACGTAGGTGTGGTTGCTCATCTTGACCACTTTTTTTGGAGACGCAAACTGTTCCAGCGTATCGTAGACGTGCGCACACGTAACTTCTTCCTGAATATTTGTGTCGCGGAGCTCCGCGACTTGCGGAATGTTTGTCACGACAAGATTCGCGCCCATGTTTTTGACGCCGGCGGCAATGTGCGCATTTAGATTCTTCTCAAGGTGCTTGAGGCCTCGGCGTGTCATAACGCCCGGCGTAAACCGCTCAATGGAGCGCGAGATATCATCAAGGAACCCCAGAAAAAGCAGATTGTACACAACAATACAACTGTCCTTCACGTGCGCGTGTGCGTCGCCCACATTCTTGTGGACATTGAGAATGGTGTCAATGGCAATGTTAATGCTATTATTGTTCTTATCTGAAGTCATTTTATTGCCAGTAATATTTAAAAAATCAATTTAATATGTATTAAATACATATTACAAATGGAGCGATTGGTTTACAACACGGGGAAGCCGAGGGCGCCGCCCGAGACGCGGATGACGTTGTTGTTGACAGCGATGATGATGCACTGGAAACTGGTGCCGGCAGTATTGGGGGGAGTCTGGGGGCTGAACGCGGTGCTGGCAGTGGGCAGGGTGCCTTGCGCTGCGGCAGTGACGCCCTGCATCACAAGCGTGACGTTGGTGAGCTTGCCGTAATTGGTCGAGCCCATGGGGTTGACGTCGTACATGTTGATGGAGTACGAGTACATGTGGTACCCGGTCTCTCTGGGAATGGTGGGGGCCTTGTACCAGGGCTCGACGAGCGCGTAGTAGTCGGCGGGCAGACCGGCGAGACGCTGGGTGTTTTCGTAGAGGAGGGTGGCGGCAGAGACGGTGTCAATGTTGTTGTTGCGACCGACCCAGCCGCACGAAAGGACGTTGCCGACGCTGTAATTGGACCAGTCGCTGGCGACAGTGGTGTTGAGACCGCCGAAGAAGAGGTACTTGACGGCGTGCGAGAAGCGGATGTCGGTCGAGTTGGAGGCGCCCAGCAAGAAGTTGGTGCGGGGGGCGGTCTGGACCTGTTCAATAAGGATGTCGCGGGGGGCGCAGCCCATACGCTTGCGCTCGTCGTTGGAGACGATGGCGTACTCGGCCCAGACATT
>Ga0214919_10001166_pt1 | contig 43912 bp, 38 predicted proteins | sample LL1503_MetaG_FD_177994 | JGI IMG/M metagenome (GOLD analysis project Ga0214919, IMG submission 177994) | Freshwater microbial communities from Lake Lanier, Atlanta, Georgia, United States - LL-1503 | ecosystem: Environmental > Aquatic > Freshwater > Lake | place: USA: Georgia | collected... | reverse complement strand
TGAATTAAAATTTTCTTAAAAATATATTAAAAATATTTTTTTTTTACTATTATTAATATTTAAATTTTGTTTAATATTATCAATTAAACAATTTTCATTTAAAAAAAAAATAGGTTTATGCCAATCATCAGGATATTTAGAATGAAACTTGTAAAATAAATTATAAATAATATAAATATCATTTTCAATTCCAAACAATGTATCCATATTATTACCAAATAATATGGGGACTACAAAATATTTCATAAATTAATATAAAATTAGAAATTTATATTTTAATTAAAATTTTAATTACGTAAAAAAATTATCTAATATTTTATATATGTCTTACGAACAAAAATATTTAAAATATAAACAAAAATATCAAGAATTAAAAAAGCATTTAGGCAAAAATGTTTCTGAATTAGAAACAGAAAAATATACAGAAATGCCTGATTTTAATTTATCTGATACACCAACAGGAACAGTGGCCGAACCAAAGATGATGGGAGGAGCTGATATGCCAGAAACTGAAGCCATGGATTTTGATTTATCTGATACACCAACAGGAACTCTTGTTGGTGGAACAGTATTAGTTCCTGCTCCATATGTTCCAACTGCACCATTAGCATCATGTGCTGGTCAAGTTAACCCAATGCCAAATATTAATGTTCCTATGGCTATGCAAAATAAAAATGTAATTAATCATGATGACAATGCTACTGAAATATCTGAAATTCAAAATACAGAAGATATTGTTAAATTATTTAGCCAATATGGTGGTAAGCATAAAGATTCATCATCTTCTTCTCACTCATCAAGATCATCATCTACTACAACATCAACAGATAGTGATATAAGCACAAGTGATTCATTTTAAATAAATAAATTATTAGAAAAATTGATTTGGCGTAAGAATTTTACTTTGTAAAATTCTGACTCTCCAAATTAAAAGTTATTATATCTTAGACTTAGTCTAAGATATAATAAAAATTGATTGAAGTATTGAAAAATCTATGATTTTTCAATTCTTTTCAATCGTGTTTATGGATAGGATAGAAAAGTTTTACTTTTCTATCCCCATAAAAATTGATTTGGCGTAAGAATTTTACTTTGTAAAATTCTGACTCTCCAAATTAACTTTATTAAATATATAGCAAAGCTATATATTTAATAAAAATTGATATTAACATTATTTATTAATAATAATAAATAATATTAATGGAACCTTTCATTAAAATCAACAATATGAATATTATTTCATCATGGTCATATGTATCTGATAAAAATATGGATTGTACTATTTGTCGACAATCAATTAATAATGATAGTATTTATGCAATTGAAAAAGGACATAAATCTACATTATCAAAAGGTAAATGTGGGCATTTATTTCATGAAGAATGTATTACTCCATGGTTAAAAACAAATAAACGATGTCCAATCTGTTCTCAACCATATTAATTTGAGTTCTCAACCATATTAGTTTTAAACTTATAAGTTTAAAATTATTATTTTAATTTTATAAAATAATAATAATGAATCAATTTATTTTAAATGTTATGATAGTTTATAGTATTGCTTCTATTATTTATTTATTATCTATATTTTTTTATAAATCTAATAAATTAAAAGATATTTTAACAGAAGAACAACTAGATGAATATAATAAAATTAAAAAACAAAAAACAATGATATTTATAATAGGTGTAGTAATAGGTTTATGTTTTATAATACTATTTGATAAAATACCATCTGATACTATATCAAAAGCATCTATTAGTGTTAAATCAATTGTTGATGATGTAAGTGATATAAGCGTTATTTAATATAAATATTTAATACATGCTAAAATATAAAAATAATATTAATGAGATTGGATTAGATGAAGCTGGTCGTGGACCTTTAATTGGCCGTGTTTATGCTGGTGCTGTTATTTGGGAACAAGAAAAAGAATGTGATATTATTAAGGATAGTAAAAAATTAACTCCTAAAAAAAGAGCAATTGCTTTAGATTGGATTAAAAATAATATTAAATATTGGGGTGTTGGGTATGCTGATGAAAAAGAGATTGATAAAATTAATATATTAAATGCTACTAAATTAGCAATGGATAGAGCAATTGATAATTTAAAAACAACAAAAGGTTATAAATATACTGAAAATGTTTCTTATTTATTAATTGATGGAACAGGATGGGAAAAGAAATTTAAAAATTATAATGTAGAAAGTATTATTAAAGGCGATTCATTATATTATTCAATTGCTGCTGCTAGTATAATTGCTAAAGAACATCATGATATGTATATAAGAGAATTAATATCAATTGATCCAACATTAGATGAGAAATATTCTCTATCATCTAATATGGGTTATCCGACTGCTAAACATTTTGATGGGATAAAAAAACATGGTTGTTCTGAATATCATAGAAAATCATTCAAAGGAGTTCTTTGATATTCAAAGAACTCCTTTGATAATCACATTATTAATATAATATCTTAATACCTAATTTTTTGGCTATATTATTTAATATAATTTTATTTAGAGGTGCTAATCCATTTTCATAATCACGAATAAAATCTGATGTTACATTTAATTGTTTAGCTAAATCAGATTGTTTTATTTTTTTATCTAAACGAGCTTGCATTATTTGTTTACCTATCTCTAATCCTACTTTTTCAACTTGAGGTATTTCATCAGTATCTTTTATTTTCTTACCAGATACAGATGATATTGAACTATTTGATAGTTTTATTTCTTTTTTATCTTCTAAAACTTTATATTTGATAATTCTTTCACTAATTGGAGAAAAATTGTTCATTTATATTATAATATTAGTCATTTTTTTTCTTATAATAATTTAATTTGTTTTTAATAATATTTTTTTCCATTATTTCATCACAAAAATCTAATGCTACTTTATAAGAATTATAATGTTTTTTAAATTCTTTATCATTTGTTAATTCATTAATAAATATCATTATTTTATATAATTTAAAATCATTTATTAATGAATTCATTATATTATTATATTTAACATTTGTTTGGATTTTATCATCTTCAATTGATTTAATAATACTATGAAAACAATCCAATACATCTTCTCGAAATGCCATAAATGTATTCTTATCTAAAGTAATTTCATAATCCATTATTAATAATGATGGTTTCTATTTAAATTTGTTTTATGCAACTGATTCATATGATGGCGGTAATTGTTGTTCTTTAAATAGTTCACATTCTAAAGGTGCTATATATTGTGAACCATCTACTAGATCTTTTATAATTGGTCTTGTTTTAATATTATATAAAGTTAATACAATATCTACTAATAAAAATAAATTTTCAGTTAAATGAATAGGTGGATTAATGTTTTTTTTAGCATTATAATATGGTAATTTTGAATATAATGCTAATATACTATAATTATACATATCATTTATTTTACACAATTCATATCTAGATGAATTTGTATATTTTCCTAAACTTTTATTTATTCTATCAATATAATTAGTAGAACCATTTATATATATAGTATTAACATAATCATAATTTTTAATAGGTGAATTAACCAAATCTGCAAATAATTGTAATAAATAATTGTGTCCAAATAATCTACTTATTGAATTTTCAGCTGTTGTTTCAATATTAAAAACTATATTAAAAATAGTTTTAAAACAAAATGTTTGATAATTATTAGGATTCATTAATGAATAGACTTTTTTTAAATATTCTTGTTGATTTAAATAATCATATATACTATTAACAAAAATGGTACATCCACTTAATATATGAGTAGTTTCTGTTTTATATGAATATTTTGATATATTTAATTTATAATAATAATAAATACTATATATATTATAGATAAAATGTATTAATAATACTTTATTACTTGATTTTACAAAAGATATTAATGATAAAGATGATTTATTATATAATTTGTCTATTAAATAATCATAAAAGAAATGTTTTACTATTTTATTATTATCTAATAATTGATTTTTAACTTCATTTATTATATTATTAATAAAATCATTAATATTATTAATATTCTTAATTACTATATTACAAGGTATACATGTGTCTAGTGATTTTTTTTCTGTATTTGCATTTAATGTCTTAAAAGTTTCTTGTGATTTTTGTGATACAGTTTCTTTTTTTTTTATAAATTTATCTAAACCATATGTTCTAATATAAATAATCTTTTCATTAATAGTTTTACAATCCATAGTATCATATAATTCTTACAAAAAGAACTTAAAATTACCTAAATTAATTAATCTATCCCCTAACATATTTTGTTTTAATCTATCTAAATTTTTAATGACTTTTTCAAGAGATTCATCCAAATCAATTTTGAAATTAGCTAGATGTATTAATAAGTCCTTTTTACTTATTTTAACACTTTCTATTTCTACTTTTACTTTATATGAATCACTTTTTTTATATTTTTTTATAGGTATTTCAATTTCATCAGGTAATTCATGTGAATCATAATTAATAGTAGTATTAATATTATTAAAAATAGATGTTCTTACCATATCATCTATTTCTTTTTCAGATTTAATTGGATCAACTGTAAAACCTACAAGTGGTAGTTCTTTAGGCTTTACTTTATCTCTAGGTATAACTAGTCCAGTTGTAACTAGTCCAGTTGTAACTAGTCCAGTTGTAACTAGTCCAGTTGTAACTAGTCCAGTTGTAACTAGTCCAGTTGTAACTAGTCCAGTTGTGTCTTTTATATATATTTTTTTAAAAAACTTATTTAATTCACTAGGAGCTACTATATATTTTTTTAATTGTTCTATTTCATTTGATAATAATTCTTCCATTTCATTTGATACCATATCTGCAGTAGTTTTTTTATTTCTACTAAATAAATCACGCCATCCACCACCATTCATATAATCATTTTTTTTCATTTCGTCCATTATATATATATTATATAAAAATATATATAATGTTAATATTTTATTCAATCTGTGTTATGTGAGGTTCAAAATCAACAAAGTTGATTTTGAAACTTCGCTAACATCTTTGGGTGAGCAATTCAAAATTTATAAATTTTGAATTGCACACTACCCATATGTGTTTATGTTTGTTATACATTATATAAAAAACTATCAATGATTGATTTATATGATAATAATAATAATAATTATAATGATGCATTATTCGCTTTTAATCAAATACCTACTTAATATATTTACATAATATATTATTATAATAATTATTATGATTATTATTATCATTCTCTATAATTATATCAAATTCAACATCATCCAAATCTATTTCTGATTGATGATTTTTAATATCATAATTATTATTATTTTCTTCTAATAATCTTTTATTATTTCTATTTGGCGCATGCATTCTAAATACTATACCATTATTTTCTTTTATAAATTGATATTCATTTTTAAATCTAACATCAGGAATAATTATATATTTGATACCTCTACTATTATATAATTCACTCCATGCTTTAACATAACGAATCCATATATCTTCTCCATGAATATTTCTACCTTTTTCAGTTCCTTCTTGTTGTAATAATTCTCTAATTTTAGGTGTTTTATCTCCATATAATTCATTTAATTGAACATTATGATGAACCATTAAATTAATTTTTAGCATATCTGCAAAACTTAAAATTAAGCATTTCTCTTTTAATGTATTTTCTATATATTTTATTACATAATTTTCAACAAAATAATCTTTTCCTGTTCCCATCTTTCCACTAACTCCAATTATCATTATTATTAATATTAATATTATTTTATATATTTATAGTAAATATACGGCTTGCCATACCAGCTGATGTCCAATATCTATAATGAATATGTGATTCAAGAGTTCCAATAAATGGATTATAATAATATGGAATTTTGTATGATGTTGGTTTTCTAACTTCAAATGTAGCAACACCATTTAAATCAGTTGTTGTTACACCTTGATTACTATAATCACCATATGCATCAGTTGGATTATCAACTACTTTATCTGATGTTTGTGCTGCCCAATAAACAACTTTAACATTTGGTGGTAAATCTTTAACAACTGTTGATACTAATTCTCCTGTTGGTTTGTAATTAGTCATAGGTTGTGGAACAACAGTCATTCCTAAAAATGGTAAGCGTATATCTCTTTGAACAATTAATACTAATGCGGACATTGCAACTGTAATATAAATAAATCTACTAATCATGTCTCCTGCCTTATAACCAAATAAATTTCCAAAGCTTTTAACTAAATCAAAATCAAAGATTCCAACTAAACCCCAGTTAAGAGCACCGATGACAATTATATAAAGTAAAGCTCTATATAAATTAATTTTAACAAGTTCTTTCATATAATATATATTATAAATTAATTTTAATCATCAATAAAATCAATATCATTATTATTAATTTTCATACATTTTTTAACTTCTTCTATATCAATTGTATTATTTAAATCTATCTTTGCAATAATTTTACTATTTTCAACCTCATATACTTCAATATTAAATTCCATTTTTTTATAGAATTTTCTTCTATATATTCCTTGATTAACAAAACATGGTAGCATATCAACAATATCAATAATTAACGGTTGAACTGGATGATCCATTCTACGAGTAATTCTCCCAACTGCTTGTTCGACTTCTCTACGAGGAGTTGCTAAAATTAATGTATTTAATGTTGGAATATCTAAACCTTCTGATGCCATACCATAACTTCCTAGAATAATATCTGATTCAGCAGATTCATCTAATTTAGATTGTTTCATTCCACCTACATAAAAATTACAACTCCATCTATCAATCTCATCAATCATTTGTTTAAGAACTTCTAAATGTTCAATACGATCACTTAATATTAAAATCTTTCTATCAGGTTCATCCATAATTTCTTTAATAATATCAACAATAAATTTATTTCTTTTTTCAATTCCAACAAGTCTATTTAATGTTTTGGGTCTGTTAACCTCTCCTCCAAATTTAGAACGTGCTTCTTTAAACTCTTTGTCTTTAACATCATAATTATATGCTTTAACATTTACTTTATTATTAACATTAGGTGGTGCTTGATAAGCAATATCACCAAAGAACCAATATAAAACTTTTTCCATTTTATCAGCTCTTTTAGGAGTAGCGGATAAACCTAATGTATAATTACAATTAATAATAGGTAGAGCTCGTGAGAAATATTCAGATGGTGCATGATGAGCTTCATCAAAAATAACCAATCCAAAATCCATAAAAACATCTGCATCATATTTATCTTTAGCAATACTCTGTAACATTCCAACAACAATATCTTTATCCTCAACCTCAACTTTATTCTGTTGAATAATACCAACACGTGCATTAGTAAATTGATTAATTCTTTCCACCCATTGATTTAATAAAAATGTTTTATGAACTATAATTAAAGTCTTTTTCTTGTAATGACATGCAATTTCTAAACCCATACGAGTTTTACCTTGACCACATCCAGCAACAATTAATGCACCACCTTTTTTATCCATTTGTTCAGTTGTTGCTTTAACAATTACTTTTTGAACTTCACGTAATTCACCTAAAATATTAATATTAACATCTAATCCTTTTTCCATTTTATCATCTTTAGGCATACCAAATTTGTTTATTCCATAAAATTTTGGAACAGATATATGATTTTCACCATCTCTAAATACCATAAATGGTTTTGGCTTAAGATTCTTATGCTTAAATGCCAGATAAGGAGTAACTGTAAGCTCGTTTTTTACTTCAGTAATCAAATCTCTATTGTGAATAGTTTTTTTTATAATATAACCTTCCTTTGTGATATAGTTATTCATTGTATTAATAATATAAATATGTGTTTAACAATATATTTTATCAATATTTATAATGGAAAGAATTATTATAGGTATTATATTATTTGTAATAATATTATTAATTTATTTATATAAAAAATCGTATAAAAACAATGATGAACAGAATAATATGAATAATTTATTTATTAATAAAATTAAAGCTGAAAATCAAGTAAATAATATTCCACTTAATATATATCAAACATGGGCAACATTAGATTTACCGCCAAAAATGAGAGAAACTGTTGAAGAATTAAAAGCAACTAATCCTGAATTTAAACATTATTTATATGATGATAATATGTGTCGTGATTTTATTAAAGAACATTTTAATAAAGATGTATTATATGCATTTGATAAATTAAAACCAGGGGCATATAAAGCTGATTTATTTAGATATTGTATGTTGTATATAAATGGTGGTATTTATCTAGATATTAAATATAAATGCGTCAATGGTTTCAAATTACTTTATTTGACTAATAAAGAATATTTTGTTAAAGATAGACTTAGGAATGATGAACATGGTATATATCAAGCTTTATTAAGTTGTTATCCATATAATAATATATTATTAAAATGTATTCATAGTATAGTAAATAATGTTAAAAATAATTATTATATTTTAGATGATTCAGGTGATTTAAGAATTACGGGGCCATTTTTAATGAATACATTTTTAACCAAAAAAGAAATAGATAATTTAGAATTAAATATAGGTTTCAATAATAATAACATTTACTATAATAATGTTTCTATATTAGAATCTTATAAAGAATATAGACTAGAACAAAAGCAAGATGGAACATTACATTATAATAAATTATACAAATTAATAGATATATATAATTATTATAAATTAACAAATATTAATACAAATAAATTTGATTATAATTCATGTTATATAGTAAATTTAAATAATAATATTATTATTATAGCTGAAAATAATAAAGAATTTACTAAATTTGAATTAGATAGAGAATTAAATAAAGTATCAGATGAAATTTCTATTAAAAATAATAATATATATAATATAAAATTATTTAATTATAATAATCAAATATATTATATCGGTCAGATTAATAATAAAATATTAAATATTTCTTGCAATATATATGATTCAAATGAAATGATTCTAAATATTATCCAACCTGATTTTTATAAAAATATGATTGATGAAACTACTTGGAGTTTATTTAAGTATAAAGATGAATTAGCTGTTGTATATAGCTGGTATCCATTAAATATATGTAAAATGGATATTAACACAAAGAAAATAAATAATATAAAATATAATTATAATTTACCTAAAATTTTTACAAATATAAATTATTCAACAAATGGTTATAATTATAATAATCAAATTTGGTTTGTTTTACAATTACATCAAACAAATAATACTAATGAGAACTTTCAACATATGTTTGCAGTATTTGATAATGATATGAATTTAATTAAATATTCAGAATTATTTAAAATAGATAATTCATTTAATGAAAAATGCACTGGAATTATTATTAAAGATGATAATATAATATTATCATATTCAATTGAAAATAATAGTTATGTTAGTTCTTATAATATTAATAATAATATTTTATGGTATAAAAATGAACAAGAATTTTCTATATTAATATAATTAATGTCTTTTATCTATATAACGAATAATGTGGGAAATTTATTTAACCGATTTATATGGAAAGATTTAGGAATAATATTTAATGATTTTATGAATTTTATTATAGAAAATAGATTAACATCCTTATTAATTATTGCTTTAATGGGTATAGCTATTTCGGGGTTAGTAACTTCATTAAAAACAAATATTATTGAATATTACTTGAATAGATTTTTTAAAACATCTAATAATAATTTTGTTATGTTATTCACTGCACTAATTCAATTTATAATAATTATTGTTATTATATTTTTTATTTATAGATATATATTAAAAAAAATAGCTGAACCTTTTATTCAAAATAAGGTTCAATTTGATGATATTTCTTGGAAAAAGAATGTATTAACTGAATTACATACTCTTAATACTAATTTAAGTCAACATAAATAAATTAAATTATTCATCATCTGTAATATCACTATCAATATTTACATCTTCTTCTACTTCAAAATATGCTTTCTTAGATTCACTATTTGATGGATAATAAATATCTGAAGAATTATATTGGTCTTTATTTAAATGACCATACAAAATAAGTGCCATTTTAGCTGCTTTCTGCTCACCTTCTTTTTTACTCATCCCATTACCAAAACTTATACATAATTCTTTATAATTTTTGGTTTCAATGAATTTCTTTTTATCAATTGCTGATATATTCTGTTTCTCAACACCCATAATATAAGTTCTTTTATGAGGTGGTCCAGCATGCCCAAGCATAATATATTCTGGGAATGCCCATTTCATCTTATGGTGATATCTTAACAGATTATCTTTATAATTATTATCACAATATAATTTTTCAGCATAATCAATCATTGTTTCTAATAAATTTAATAAGAGTAGACAACATGGTTCAAATCCATTACTTAAAAATAATGCACCCATAAATGCTTCAAATACATCTTCGTGAATTTTTTCCATATTACGACCATTCAAAGAATCAATTTGTTTAGAAATAATAAAATATTTACCTAAACCTAATTCTTTTGATAAAATAGATAAATTCTTTTTATCTTCAATCTTTGTTTGAAGTCTAGTCATAAACCCTTCATCCTCCAATGGATAACGATTAAATAGATAAAATGACACTACAATTTTAACAACTCGATCTCCAAAATATTCTAATCGCTCATAACTATCGGGTCGTAATTCTAATAAATTTTCAGGATTACCCATTTCATTTTTAGCACATTTTAAAATCTCATCAGTATAAACTTCTTTTTTAACATATGATTTATGCGTAAACGATTGATGAAAATATTCTAAATGATTAACATTACCAATATTTACATCATATTTTAATAGTATATTCATAATATCCTTTTCTGTAATAAGAATATTATTTATATTGTATGGAATTTGATAAATTTCTTCTGTCCCATCATCCTTATTAATAATAACTCCTGTTTCTAAGTAGTTTGTTGTCATTATAATAAATAGAAAGTATGTTTTAAATTAAATAAATAATCAATTTTTATGGGGATAGAAAAGTTTTACTTTTCTATACATCCATAAACACGATTTGGAGAGTCAGAATTTTACTTTGTAAAATTCTTACGCCAAATCAATTTTTATAAAATATATAGCTTTGCTATATATTTTATAAAGTTAATAGGGAGAGATGTGAAAAACGAAGTTTTTCATATCGCCCTATCAATTTTTATTTTATAATCTAAATATTATTATATAATGTCATCAAGAAGACCTGGAAGAGGACCTGCTCCTTTTTCTACTGCAGCTATAAATGAAAGAGCTAGTATACCTCCACAGTCCAGAGAGCAAATATTAGCTAATGCTATAGCAGCTGCACGTAATGCTACTAATCCATCATTAGTAGCTGCACAAGAAGCAGCAAGATCTCATCTTGCTAAACAAGAAGCAGAAACAGCAACACAAACAGCAGCACGAAGAGCAGCGCTAGCAATAAAAGTAGGAGAAGAATTATCAGCACAAAGAGCTAGAGAAATAATTAGCACAACAATTATTTGTGAAAATGGAGAAGAAGAAGGAGGTTTCTGGGAATATAAAGATTATAATAAATTTAATGAAGATTTAGATGCACCTAAATCAACAACTACAAAAAATGATTTACAAATAGTTAAAGATACAGTTCATCAACAAATATTTATTAATTCTAATATTAGATCAGAATTAGGTAAACTATATAATTGTGAAATTATTTTTAAACGTAATAATGGTAGATATGCTATGTTTATAACACCAAAAGATACAAATTATATGATTAATATTACTAATGGTATAAGTAATAATCAAGAAAGAATATTCTTTAATTTATCATTAAAACAATCAGACAAAACAAAGAAAATAGAAACAGAATATATATCTGAATATTGTGTTGATAAATTAGATGGATCACCTCTTATATATCATAAATTTGGTATGGAGGGTGTTCCTCCAGTTTTAAAAAAAAATAAAGTAGATTTAAAGGACCTTAAACGTATGCAAAATCCATATTTAATATTAAATAATTTATTACATACAAAAATTGGTCCTGGTAATAGAATTTCTATAAGTTCTTCATTAGATTTAATAAATAAACAAATTAAAACTATAACTGATGAAATTGGGATACGTCCTGGTTTTTTAGTTCCTTCTGAAATAGAACAATTTCAATATGTAAAGGATGCATTTCAAACTGAAGAAAAAAAAACGAAAAAAGATGCTAAATTAAAAATAGAATATGAATTATTTGAAAGATTCTTACCTACATTTTTAAGAAATAAAGGTGTTGAAGATTTAGATCAAAGAATACCTAATAAACAGTTATATATAACAAATAATGGATTTAGTGAAATGTTAGCATTTAGATATGCAACTTATATACCTGGTTTTGAATTTACAAAGAGTTGTAATGGAGAAAAGACATTTACAGATCCTTTAAAATTTAAATTAGCATCGCCTTTTACTGCTACTGATATTTATTTACATAGATTTGATAGACATTTTAATAATGATTATGCAATGTATAGATATAAATTAGATTCCCCATCTAAATTACGTAGATTAGCTGATTTAGTTGAATTAAGTAAATCATTAATGATGAGTTTTATTAGTATATCATATGATATATTAAATAATGTTAAAAGTAATGAAGTAGTTATTAAATTAGTTAGTATTTGCCCTATATATCAAGAATTATCATGGAATATAAATAAAACTGCTATTTTTGATAAAAGATTCAGTACATATAAATTAATTCAAAATGATAAAATAACTAAAGTTATAATTAACTCTGAATTACTTGGTGATATTCTAGGTGATTCATTTAATTTAATGAGAGCATATGAAATTCCATATGTTGGAACTTTTCCAATAGAACAACTTGAAGAAAGTGATTTAGGTATGTATACAAATAAACCTATTGTTCCTACTACATATGATATTAATCGTATTGAAGTACAAGGTGTTGAAAGATTTATTATGAATAATTATGAATTTAATGATGAAGAATTAAATAAAATTTATGAAGAATTTTTTAAACTTGAAAGAAATGCATCTGCTGAAGAATCTAGAGAATCAGATGAATTTATATTAGATACAAATGAATTTCCTCAATTAGATTCTAATATGCACGGTGTTAGAGCATTACCAGTAATACCACAAGAAACTCTATCACCAACTAGAGCTCCACAACCTGCAGCATCAGCATCAGTACCATCAGCATCATCAGCAGCATCAGCACCAACACAATTAGCATCTGCTGTTTTAAGAACAGACATACCGTTAGCTTCTAATATATCTTCAGTTTTAGTTGATATTAGAAAAATTAAAGCTCCTATTAGAGGTGAAACTAGAAAACAAACAGGTGAAAGATTAAAAAAACTTAGACCAGTTTTAAAAAGATTAAATGAATTAAGACAACAACAATTGGAAGAAATACAAATATTAGGTATGATAATGCCGCAATCTATTATTAGACAAACTCGTAATTTAGAAGAAGAAGGTATACTTAAGTGTAGTAGATATAGACAAAATTATATTAGATTAAAACAACAAGTTGATAAAAATAAAGCAATCTTATTAAAAGAAGCAGAAGAAATTAGAATAAAATGTGGAGCTAATAAAAAATTACCACCTGCAATTTGTGCAAAAATGATTGAACTGCATGATGAAAAAAGAAAACATGATTTAATTATTCCTATTTCTCATTTAGAAAGATTATCTAATTCAGGTAGTATTAGTAATGATAATTTTAAAAAATTATCAACAGAATTAATACCAATTAAAGAAAATATTAAAAAATTACAAGCAGAATTAAATGCATTAATGGAAACATATAATGCATCAATTGAAGGAAAAAGACAAAAAGAAGAAATAGCTGCAACAAGAGCTCAAACTAGAGAAGAACAAGAAACTACAAGACAACAAACACAATTAGAAGAAAAGAAGAGAATTGATGAAGAATTAATAATACGTATTGATATGGAAGTAGCTGATATAATAAGTAGAGGAGGGAAACTAAATGAATTAATTGAAACAAAAAGATATAAATTATATAGTGAAAAATATACAGATGAATCATATATAAGAGCTAAAATTGATTCATTAATTACATATGCGAAAGATAATATTGAAAAAGCTATAAGAGACTTAAGAGCATATGAATACGCTATTAAAGATTTTGCACATGTTCGTGCTAATCCAGCCACACTTAAAGAAGATTTAGAAAAAACCAGTAAATTATTTACTGAGACAAGAAATGCTTCAGTTGATTCTATGAAATTATTTACTCAAATAGAAGATTTTGTACAAAATTATGAAGGTGAAAATTTATTGCAAAATTTGGAAATATTATATAAGCGTCCTTTTGAATTAGAAAAAGCTAGAAAAGCAATGCAAATAACACAAGATGCATTTAAAAAAACAGCTGAAGAAGATGAAGCAAGACGACAAAGAATAATACAAGGTCAGAAGTTTGCAAGTGAACGTCTAAAATCACTTGAAGGATTAACTGAAAAAGAAATAAAAGAGAAAGGTGAAGCTGAATTTAAAAAATTTAGAATATGGCAAAGTCAAAATGCAAATTTTATAGATGACATTAAAAAATTAAATGATGAAATACAAGTATTAGATATAGAATTAATTAAAATTAAGCAAATAATATCTGATCCTGATAAATTTGAAAGATTAACGCCTAAAAATAAAACACAAAAATTAGATGAAAATAGACTATTAACAGAGGACATTAAACATAAACAAGCTTCTTTAATTTCAAAAAATAAAGAATATAATGATTTTTTATTAGCAAATAAAACATTTATTAAAACTAATGAAAATTTTAGAGACTCTAAATATAAGTTTCAATTACTTGCTAAGATAGATGATTATGAGAATCCAATAGTATTTACAGATGGTCCACCAAAAGGTTTGACAGAAGACGAATTTAATGCATTACAAAAATATCTTAAATATAAAAATAAATATTTACAATTAAAACAAAAAATATAAAAATATTAATAAAAATATGGTTTTCAACAAAAGTATTTTAGATTTGATTTTTTTATATATAAAAATTTATATATAAAAAACACACACACATGATTTATAAAAAGTGGATATCCACTTTTAGATGGGTGTCTTTAATTATTAAAAGTGGATATCCATTTTATAATAAATCATTAAAAGATATAATATAAGATATTTTATATATAATGGAAAGTGGATATATATGTAATATATGTAATAAAAATTATAAAAGCTACAAAACTTTATGGAAACATAATAAAGATTTTCATGTCATTAAAAAGGACATTTTATCTACTAAAAACACTCTTTCTACCTCCTTTTCACCTCCCATAAATGATCGTCCAAAAAAAACATTAAGAACTATATGTAATTATTGTAATTTAACATATGCATCATATAATGGTGTGTTAAAACATGAAAAAATATGTAAAGAAAAAAATAATGATATAATTGATATATCTAATAATACTATATCCGAACAAATAACAACAATATTAAAAAAAGATAATGTGAATAAAATGACTATTAGTAAAATTAATAAATTATTATCACAATTAAATATTAATAATACAACAAATAATAATACAACAAATAATAATACAACAAATAATAATACTACAACTAATAATAATGGTATTATAAATAATAATACATTTAATATAATTCAATTAGGTGAAGAAGATTTAACTAATTTTTTATCAAAGAAAGAAATTATAAGTATATTAAATAAAAAAACAAATGCTTTATTAGAATTATTAAAAGTAGGACATTTTAATCCTAAATATCCACAATTGCATTCTATTATTTTAACTGACCGTAATAGAAATATAGTGTATGTATATAGTAAAAAAAGAAAAGAATTTATTATAAAAAATAAAGATGAAGTAATTAATGATTTAATTGATTATAAAGTTCATGATATTGAGCAATTTTATGGTTTATATCAGGATATATTAGAAGACCATGTAAAAACACAAATTGAAACAATTATAGAAGATAGATATGATAATGATGATAAACCCAAACAAAATAAAAAAATTAGAGAAGATGTTCAAAATTTAATGTATAATAATAGAAATATTGTTAAACATTTATTAGAGTGATAATTTATTATTCAACATTTAATACATAATTACTTTTAACCAATTTAAAGCCCATATTTTCCATATCTGTTTTATGAGCATCAATATATTTATTTGATTTAACTTCAATTATATAATTAATCATATTATTAATATCATCATAATTTCCATTCTTTTCTTTCTTAACAACATAATCAAATTCTCTATTAATCATATCAGTTATAAATTTAATAGTATATTTAACTCTATCTTCTAAATTATAAGGAAATTGGTATATTTTATGGTCAACTGGAACCATAACATATGTTATTTTATTATCATCTTTAGTTGTTCCATATTTTTCTAAAAATAATGATAATTTCATAATATACAAGCACATATTTTCTCTAGTATTCAAAGCACTTTCTATTTTATCACTTCCATTAGAAACAATCTCATTTACCATTCCTTTTAATTTTTTAATAGTTTTTAATAAAAAATCTTTATCTTTAGATGTAGCACAAACAGCACCTGTTAATGAATAAATACCTGTTCCACGCTTTTTACTATCTGATTTTTTTAAAGGTGGTCTTATTTTAAATATATCACTGCTTTCTGATATTAATTTATTGTTGTTCATACTAACTATACCAACAATAAAGTTCTCATCTCTCTTTTCATAATAACTCATTGCTGTTTCAAAATCATATTCTTTCTTGGTGGTTTTCTTTGATTCTTCTTTATCCATTTTATCTTCTTCTGTTTCTTTAACTTTACCAAATTTAGTTTCAACATAATTTTTAACTGGTGTCATATTTTCAGCATCAAATTCATAATTGACACGGTAATACATTGGTGTATCTTCATTATCATCAAATGGTTGAAATATATAATATTTACTTCTTTGTATTAAATAGCCAGGTCTATTATATTTATCATAAATAGTATCTTTATAATTATTGAAATCATTTTCACTTTTAGGCATCATATCTTCTAAAGCTTTATCTAAGAAATAATTATCAAATAATTCTTCTTGGCGTGTTTTATAAGATACTCTTATTAATTCTTCTAATTCTTTGTAGAGATAAACATGTTTATATCTAAATAAATCTTTTATTTTTTGTTTAACTATATTAATTTCAGATTTAGCCAATGATTCATTAAATGTTTCTTGATCTATATCTTTCTTATCAATTGCTTTGTATGAACCTTTCTTTTCATCATAATAAGTATCATTTAATTTTTTATTATTACATTTAAAATCACACTCCATAAAATCACAAAAAGCAGGACATATCTTACGACCCTTTTTAACATTTTCTAAAGTTGGTGGATAACAACCTTGATAACGTTCTATTTCTTCTGGAAATTTATTACCATGTAATAAAAGTGGGCAATCAATAGCAGATTCTTTTAATATTCTTTCAACTCTTTTAACTAAAATAAATTTTAACTCAGCTTTTTGATACAAGACTTCATCAGTTGATAATCCTTCTTTTAAAGCAACTACATATCTATAAACTCCTACTTGTGGAAATTTATTTTTTTCATTAATTACATTAATATGTTTACACATACGAATCGCACGACCTATAACTTGATCAACTTTACCTAAATTATAATGGACATCTAATATATGAACACTACGGGTATTTTCTAATGTAATACCTTCATTCATAACCTTACTACCTAATACTAATTTTATTAATTTACCATTAACATTTTCTATATTATTAAAAACATTTCTAATAATTTTTTGTTTAATTTCTGGGATATCTTCACCGCTTTCATCAGTTCCTCCAGTAATTATAATAAACGTAGATGGATGAAAATTAGATAAATTCATTTTCTTCTTTTTAAATTCTTCAAATGATAAACCAGTGACTGCATCTCTAGTATTATCAACAATATTATAATTATTATCTTCTAAATATTCTAAATAACCATTTATTTTTAATGATTCTGCAAATAATTCCATACCACCTGCTTTAACTAAATTACTGTAAACAAATGCAGTTCCAGTTCCTTTATCTCCTTCAACCATACGATTTAATTTTTTAATACATTTATAGAATTTTGATGAAAAATATTTTAAATATTCTAATTTTAATATATTTCCTGTAATATTTTTATTTTCAGTTTCATTGATAAAATTTCCCAAATCTTCTTTTTTAATTTGTCCTCCAAATAATTCTTTATTAATTACTTTTATTAATTGTTCTTTATTTTTAAGCTGTGCTAAAACTCTATTTAAACCATCAGTACTGTGAACACCTTTTAAATGACCATTTGTATCTAATGAAGGATAAACAAAATTAGCAGCTGCTGATGAGGCTCTGTCTAATTTGTCATCGAAACTTTTAGTTGCATCTGTATAACATTGTAATTGAAAATCTTCCATACTACATTTCACAACAGGTGTAAATAATAAACCATCTGGTATTTCACCTTTATCAACTCTATCTGCAAAAGTATAAGGAATATTACCTCTAAAAAATGAAATATAACCAGTTGATTTATTTTTTAAATATTCTTCACCACCTTCTCTAAAAGCCATTAAATAATTCTTTTCACCTGTAAAAACCAGTTCTCTTTTAATAGGATCATTTAGTGGTCTTAAAAAATTTAACATATCAATAACATCATCAGCTAAATTTTTCATTGGTGTAGCTGATAATAAAACTAATCTTAAATTTTTTGAATTTTTAATAATTCTCTTAAGAGCTTCACCGTATTCATTGCCTGTTACGTTATGAGCTTCATCTACAATTAAAACACTATTATCCATATTTGTAATTTTATCAACAACTATTTCTCTTTCAAAGTCTCCTTCTTCTGTTTTTTTATATATTTTCTTTAATCCTGGTCCTTTAGTTACTTCATCTGTGTCATTTTCAGTAGTTTCTCCAACTATTTTCTTTTCTGCTATTTTTTCACCCAAGACTCTTTTATAAAATGTTTTGTAAGATAGAATTTTATAATATTGAAGAGCATTATATATACCAATTTTATTTTCTCTATCAGCTTCTACATCATTAAGTTGTTCTAATAAATGTTTATTTTTAAGATAAGTTTCGCCAGTGCAAAATAATAATTGACTTTTAAAATTTTCTCTAATATTAGGACCAGATGTTAAAACAAATATTTTAGTATTATATTTAACAACTTGTTCTTTAAATTGTTCAGCAATACTAATAGCTGTACATGTTTTACCTGTACCTGTTCCGTGCATAATTAATAATCCCTTATAATTAGTATCAGGTGATAAAAAATTAGTTGGTATAACTTGTTGTTCTCTTAATGCAAAATCGCCTTTACATACATCTGTTCTATATTTATCAATTTCCTCATAACTCTTCATTTTGTCCCTTTGAGGAATTGTATGATAATAAAATTCTCTTTTTTTAAATATTTTCATTTGAAAATCTTCATCATTTGGGTCTGGATAATAACTCATATTATATGTATTTAGAAAAATTGATAGGGCGATATGAAAAACAAAGTTTTTCACATCTCTCCCTATTAACTTTATAAAATATATAGCAAAGCTATATATTTTATAAAAATTGATTGAAGTATATAAAAATTAACAGTTATAAAATTAATTCGTATGATAATAATAATAATATATTATAATAATATATTATTATGGAAAGGGATAGAATTATTAAAATTAAAGATATGATAGCTAAAATAAAAGATAAACAACTATTCAAAGATATATTTTATATATCCCAAAATGATTTAGCATCAGAAGATGGTAATTGTAAATATTCCCATAATCACAATGGTATATTTTTTGATTTGAAATTATTAACAGAACCAACGTTATTAAAAATAGAAGAATTATTAAAAAATAATATTTCTTCTAATACAGACAGTGAATCAGTAAATTATAATATATATTATAATGAAGAATTAAAGGAACAAACTTTTAAGAAATGATATCATTTGAAATAACATATTCATAATTAATATTATTCATCAAAATCTTTTTAATCAAGCAAGTATCACCTAATAATTTCAATAAATGCAAGAAACCAGAAGAAAATTTAATAACATTATCTTTAATAATCAAATTATTATTATAATTATTATTATAATTATAATTATAATTATTATTATAATTATTTGTAGTATTTAAAACAGGATTTATTGTTCTACCATTTTTTAATAATAATGATACAATATTATCAGAATTAATAATAATATAACTATCTACTGAGATATACATTTTATGCAATGAACAATAAATTTTACCACAAATAACTTTATAATTATTAATTTTTTGAATATTATTAATATCTTCATTTAATGAATAAATGATTGTATTGTCTTTTTTATTTAATGCATTTAATATATAATTAGTTGGAATAGTATAAATATGATTTTCATCAATTCTAGAAACCATCCCTGCTAATTTATCTTGCATATTATAAATTGGTTGTCCAGATAATATATTATTATTCTTATTATCTATTTCTAATTTATTATACATAATAATGGGATTATTAGGAATCATCCCAATCTCCATAAAATCATGATTAATAAATTTAGCTTTATTATTATTAATAAATAATTTATCAAGTGGGTCCATTTGTTTTTTAACAAATTGTTTAAAAACAAATAGGTTAGAAAAAGAATCATTAGATGGAATAATAATCAAATCACACCAAGCACAAATAATATAATCAGAATATGTTTTATTATTAATAATAATTGATTTAATTGGAAGCCCTTGGTGAACTGAAATAATATAATTTTTTTTATTATAATTCATTAATATACCAGCTACTTCAATCTCAATCTCATCCTCCCTCTTAATAGTTTGTAAATTCAATGTAATGTTAATAGACTTCATCATAATAATATTTAATTAATATTAGTATGATAAATAATCAATTTTTATGGCGATTCAAAATTTCTTTGAAATTTTGAAGTGTTCCATAAACACGATTTGCGTTGACATTTACCTAAACAATTTTATTTCATAAATTTGTTTAGAATGTCCAACGATAATCAATTTTTTTTTTGAAGTGTTCCATAAACACGATTTGCGTTGACATTTACCTAAACAAATTTATTTCATAAATTTGTTTAGAATGTCCAACGATAATCAATTTTTTTATTCAGTATTATATTCCATATCTAAATATTTAATTTGTTTTGAATATTCTTGGATAATAGGAAAAAATGGATTATTTAGAGGGAATATATCAAATGATAAATTAGAAAATGTATTATTAATATTCATTATAACTCTATTCCATTCATTACTATTAAAATTTTTAATATTAATTTTATTATTTATTTTATTAATATAAAAATTTTTAATCTTAGATGGATTATAAAAATATGGATTATAATTTGTTAATTTAGAAATATTAATATTATAAATCACACTCATATTATTATTTTTAATATTATAATAACCAATATAACTACTTATATTTGTGCATAATGTATTTAATGCATTTAATGCTCCTTTTATTAATGGTTTTATAATACAATCATTTCTGTTATTTTTATAGCCATTTTCAAACATAACAGAAAAAAATAATGGTTGACTAATAAAGAATGCATAATTTAATTTATCTTCAATACTACTATTAACTACTTTTAATAAATATGGATTTATTATTTTAACTTCAGTAAGTGGATTTATTTTTTTATAATTAATATCGTATTCAATATCTGCTGTTAAAATACTAATAGATAAATATATTAAATATTCATAATATTCAATAACTTTAGTATAATTTAAATAATAATCATTACATACATTTCTAATAGATTCTTTATTAATATATATATCATTCAATAATAATTTTTTGAATATGCCTGACGATTTAAGCCAATATAAGAATCCTTTATTATCATTTAATTCACCATTATTATATAACCAATTCATTAAATCTAAAGAATCTTTAATATTACTATAATTCTTTCTTCTATATTCATTCATTATACTCATATATTGAGTTTTATATTGTTCTAAGATTGAATTATTAAAAATTTTATAAATTAATAAATCTGGAAACTTATTTTTTAATACTGTTATGATTTTATATATAGATGTTATATCTGAATCTGACCCAAATATATTTCTAATTTCATCATAAGAATATTTATTATTTTCCATTTTAATTATATTATTCATATCTCCAATGACTTTTAACATAGAAATAACTTGAACTGCTTCAAATAATAGATTAAATCCTGAACTTATATATAAAATAATAGCATCTTTTTCTTCTAATTTTGTAATATTCATAACTTCACTTATTTTATCATAATAATTTGTTCTCTTATAATAAGTTATTTCAATATTTGATTTAGTTTTAATTTTAATTGGTAAATATAATAATTTATTTTTAATATTTCTTAATATTTCAAGAAAATTTCTTTTTGTTATTTTATTTGCACTATTATTATTAAACATAATTATATTTCCCATTATGTTTCTTTTAATATTATTTTCTTCTGGATGAATTATATAAAATTCTCCTGCTAAATCTAATAAAGTATCGGACATATAACCATCTTCTATTCTATTTAAATACTCTGGTAAATCTGTATTTTTTAATTCATTAAATTTATAAAAATATTTAGCATCAACTGGTTGAAATAATAATAAAAATTGTTCAACTATAATTTGATAAATATTGCTAATATATACATATGTATCTGTTATATTTTGATTTCTTATAAGATCATTTATATTCTTAAAAAAAGATTCATATAAATATGGTGCTAATTGAGAATTCCAAAATAAACCTTTTGATGAATCTTGATTTTGACTTGATAATTTTATAAAATGTGTATGAAAATCAACTAAAGTTATACCATATTTCGGTGCAACATTTAATCTACTATTAAAACCATATAAATAATAAACTGTTCCAGGACTAACTCTACCAATACGACCTTTTCTTTGAATTCTACTTGATTCAGAAATTGGTTCGACTGTTATATTAGATGAATCAGAAAATATATCATATCTATTAACTTTACTATAACCAGTATCAACAACATATTTTAAACTTTCAATAGTAATTGATGCTTCAGCTACGTTTGTTGCTACAATAATAGCTCTTTTATAAGTTCCTTCTGGAACATCTTTTATATCATTAAATGTTTCAACCCATTCTTCAGCTATATTATCTTTTTTATTTCTAATTTTAGATATTTTATTATTTATATCTGAAATAATATCTCTATATTTAGCATTCATCTCAGAATAAAAAGGTAAAGCAATTACAGATGATGGAATAATTTTATTTAATTCTCTAACTGCTTCTTTAATTTCTTCTTTACCAATTGAAAATAATAATATATCACCAGAAACTGATGATTCACATATACTTTTAATAACAGTATAACTTTTCTTTTGAGCAAGAGTTGCATTATTTTTCATATCTAATGTAAACTGTTTCTCAATATTCTCATCATAATATTCAGTTATTTTATATGAATAAGATTGTTTTGGAATACTAATATGTAATCTTCTATCCAAATAATAACAATTTATAAAATAATTATCAGTTTTATTAAGTGGATGTGATAATAATGGTTGTTTTATTGGATAAACTATATTATCATTTATTAATTTATAGTAGCTTCTATATATAGGTTCATCGTCATCCATAGTAGCTGATACTATAATTAATCTTAATGAATTATTATATATACATGCTTGTCTCATTAATGTTAAGATTAAATCCATATTTGTATTATGTTCATGTGCTTCATCTACCATAACAACATCATATAAATTTTCAATATCCATTACTATTTTTTGTTCATTTTTTTTTGTATCAAATTCAGATTTAGCTACTTTTTTTAACATTGGTGTTGATACTAATTCTTCTAATAATGTTCCGTCAGTAACCATTTTAAGAACTAAATGATTTGAATATTTTTGAATATGATTATCTTTCATATGTTTGTATTGAATATAATAATTATCTGTTTTATATTCCACTTTATCAACTGTTTTTACAATATCAACACCCATTTCTTTTGATATTCTTTTTGCATTGTCTTGTGTTGGTGGAATACGTGGTTGTGTACATATAACTTTACCATCATTTTTATAGTCAATCATTTTTAATGCATACATTACTAATTTAGGGACTTGAGTTGATTTACCTGTTCCTGTGCTACCTGTTATAAATAATACTGCATGATTTAAATAATGATTAAAAAAATTTAATTGAGATATCCAATCATTTGCATAAAATGTATAATTAATTAATTCTTCTGCTAATACTCTACTATATGGCTTTCCAATAGTTAATTTATTATATGGTTTATTTGTTAAAAAATAATTACAATCAAATAATTTACTATTTTCTTCAAAGAATTTCTTTAATCCATTTTGAATCTTTTTATTTTTAATATTAACATCACTAATTTGAAGTAAATTATTATCTGTTATTTCTAAATTAATATTAAATTCAGATAATAAGCCATTATCATTTAAATAATCCCAAATTAAATCAAACTTAATAATATCCCATGCATTTTGAATTTGTTGCATAATTTCATTATAATTATAATTTTTAATTTCTTGTATTTGTATATTTTTTCTAATATTCATACCCATTGCTAAAACATTTGGACCTAAAAATAATAGAAAGAATCTAAAAACATTCATATGATCTAATGATTTGAAACTTGTTCCTAAATGAACATAATTGGTGTCCATTAAAGAATGACATAAGAATTTAGCTATATTATAAATATTTTTTAAATTTATTTTAGCATCATCTGTTTCTATTAAATTGAAAAAATTCATATTAATATTATTATCTTTAATTAAATATTTAGCATATAATGTTGATTGAAATATATTCATACTTTCTTTCAAATAATCCCACATAAATTCAGCACTAATTTTACTTAAACAATCAACTAAATCTCTAATAGAAATATCATTAATTTGTAAATAAACTGGATCTACATCCATACCACTATCAATTACTTCAACATCATTAAATATTTTATTAATCGATTTATCTAATAAATAAGCTTTGGAATAATTAAAAATCATAAAAGAAATAATATTTTTGAAAATATTAATTTCGTAATTAAAATTAATATATGATGCTGTATTATTTTTAATATTAAAAATAATGTTATTTAATTGATTACTAAATTTAAATCTATCTATATCAGGAACATCATTATAATTATTGTATTTAAATAACGATGATAAATTTAATATTTTATTTAAATATTGTATATTATACATGTAATCAGTATTATTTATTTTACTACAAAATAATATCCATTTTACTTTTTTTACTGAATAAAAGAATGAATTAGATAATACATTATAATAATCACCATAATATAACCCCTTATTATTTTTTAATATTTGAAAGAATTTTTTATAGTTATCATCATCTGGCATAATATTAATTTTTACTAACTCAACTAATTCATTTATTTCAACTAGACTTTTTTTATAAATATTAGATGATTTATAATTAACAAGTGGTATTGTATTTATCCAATTAATATATAATTTTCCATTTGTTATTTTAATTGTTTCTAACATTGATATAAAATTATATTCAATACAATCATATATTGTATGCTGGTTATTTTCATATAAATTAAAAATACTATTATCTTTATTTAATAATCCCAATGTAAAATTACTATATGGAAAATATTTAGTCAATGCTTCTTTTCTATCTATATTTAATATATCATTAGGAATTGTAGTTGTATTTGATTTATAAATAATATCTTTTAAATTCTGAATTTTACTATAATTAGAATCATCAGAATTACCTATATATGGGATTAAAGATAAACATAAAGAGGATATATCTCTTCCATTATTTTGAGTCCACTGACTAATGCTAATGCTAAAATATCGAATACTAATCTCTTCAATTAATACTAATGTTAAATTATGTAAAATATTAATATCAGAAGAATTCAATGAAGGTAATAATAGTTCAATATATTTTAAAACAATCATTTTAAATTTATCATTTACAAAATTAAAATTATAATTTTGAATATCATTTAATATATCGTTAATCATTATTAATATATATATAATTATATTATTGCATTATAAATTTCCAATTAATTGGTTCAAAAATCCATTCATCTGTATCAAATATTTTTGTTAACCCACCTTTAGGATAATTATAACTATATTCTATATTAATTGAACTTGATTTTTTTGTTGCTATTTTTAATAAACAATTACAGACTATTTGATGAGTTACGATTAAAATATTATTATCTTTATCAGTCATTTCTTTTACTAATTTTGATATAAAACATTTGACTCTAGCTGCTACACATTTTTCATCTTCTGGATAAGTATGATTAACTGGATTTAAATAACTTGTATAATTTGGATTATAATTAAATTGTTCTGCTATATATTGAGGTAAATCAATTTGATAAGATTTAACAGGTATTAAATGCGGATGTTGTATTTCTGATAAACAATGTTCTACATTTATTTTTAACTTTCTAGATTTAGCATATGGTAGAACTGTTTGTAAAGTTCTAATAAAAGGGGATGAATAAATTGTATCAATTTTATGTGTAGTTAATATTTCTATTAGTTTAATTGAATTATCTAAACCAGATTGGGTTAATGGTGAAAAAAAAGTTCCATCCATTGTTCTATCTTCATGTCTTAATATATATATTTTCATATAATGTTAATATATATATTTGATAAATTAATTTTTTTATTGTTGGGCACATTGAACACCTTCTGGTGGTCCATCATTATTATTATCTTCTTGATATTGTTCTTTTTCATCTAATTCTTCTATTTTAGGTGCATGAAGTTTATCTAAATTTTTAATAATATTTTGTTCTTTTTGAAATTCTGCTAAATGAGCTTTAGTTAATAGTTTCTTTACAATATTATAATCTTGTTCGTCTATTTTTTCTAATTTAGGCATACTCGTTGTAATATGAATATATAAATGACCACCAGGACCAAGACCCTCATTATGAACTTTAAATAATGTCTTCATATCTTTAATCATTTTTTCATGTTTAATTAATATATTTCTATTATCTAAATGAGTAATCATCTTTGTAAAACCATATAATGATTGAAATAATCTAAGTTTAATATTCATATGTAAATCATTTCCTTGTCTCTTAAAATTAGGATGAGGTTGTTCTTTAATAATAATGATTAAATTAGTTGTTCCTGATTTTAATATATGACCTTTATTTTTAACCAATAATTTTTGATTATGTGTCATAGTTCTATTAACATCAAAATTAATTGATGTTTCTTTTTGTAAGTGTTTATTTCCATTACAATCTGAGCAAATATTATCTCTACTAACTTTCTCTCCAGAACCACCGCACTCATCACAAGGCCCAACCATTTGTTGAATCATTGGACCTTGTTGAATAATTCTTACTTTCTGACCTTTACCATGGCATCCACTGCAACTACTAGATTTTCCATCTTTAGAACCTGTTCCATTGCATTTATTACAATAAACTTTATGAATATATTTAACAGTTAATGTTTTGCTATTATATAAATCTTCTAAACTGACAACACATTCAGCAGCACAATCATCTTGTTGTTGCTGTCTTCTGTTAAAAAAGTTAGGCATACCACCCATACCTGGCATACCACCCATATTAAACATTTGACCAAATAAATCTTCAGCATTCATTTGAGGACCTTGGCTTTCATCAGTTACACCAAACTTATCATACATTTCTTTTTTCTTAGGATCTGTTAAAATATCTTTAGCATTTGATATTTCTTGAAACTTTTTAGTAGCTTCTTCAACATTAGTAGGGTTTCTATCAGGATGCCATACTTTTGATAATTTATAATATGCTTTTAAAATATCTTTATCTGATGCATCAGATGATATTTCTAGGATATCATATAATTTAGTATCTTTGACCATTAAATATTAATAATGTTTGTTTTTATATAAAAACAAATATATAATTATAAGTATATATTATGAATGTCTTTATAGAAGGAGACCGAACTCAATTTTTATCTAAATCAGCAGTAGATAGATTTAAGAAAGATGTTAAAGAAACTAAACCAGATTTAATTGATAGTTCTAAATATTTAAAAGAAGGATATATCTTTAATATTGTTCAAACAGAAAATAATATAACTGCTAAAATTTGTAATCAAGAAGAAATTAAATTAGAAAATAAAAGACAGGAACTTAAAAATAGATTAAAGTCAGCTCAAAGATGCAGAGGTGGTGAACAATATAAACAATTAGATTCATTAAAACGTACAGTCCCAGATAAAATTTACAAGAGTTATTTAAATTTAATTAAAACTTATGGAGCAAGTAATATTCCATCGCCATTAGAAATTATTGAAAACCCAGATAAATACAGAGATCAAATTAGTAGAGTATCTGGAATGAAAGGTCCAGTAAGTAATGATATTCATTTGAGCAATGCTATTAAACAATATTTTTCATCACTTGGTAAATTTTTATGTATTGAACCATCTAATATAAGTCTTGAGTCAAGACCTAATAATAATAGTAATTATAGTAATTATATTGAGGATGATCATGAGTTTATTCCAACTAATGAATGAATCCAGCCTTATAGTATTCACTAAGCGAAAATAATTAAATCAATTATTTTAATTGATTTAATTATATAGTTATTTAATGAAGATATTTCAGGTTGCTGAATATATTTCTTCTGCATTTGATATTATATTAGATGATAGTCAAAAACAAAATATTTTTAGAATATTAGAATTATTATATACAAATAATAATATAAATGAAGAAATTTTGCTTAATTTAATGAAAGCATTTATAGTTATATTTTATAATAATGCATCTCATTGTAATATTTATATAGAATTATTTGATAATTTATCAAAAGAAGAAACAATTAAACTTTTTAATTTAATAAAAAAAATTAAATTTTCACATCAAATACACATTGGAGAAAGTCTTATAAATAAGATAATATTAACAATTAATAGTTATATTGTTATTAATTATAATTCGAAGAATAATTCGAAGAATAATTCTTCGAATAATTATAATATGTTATTAAATATTTTTAATATTTATGATATAATAAAATTAAATAAAAAAATATCCTTTCAAAATAAAATTCAATTATATATAATATTATTAAAAAATAATGCAAATATATTAGATGTTAGACAATCTTTAGCATTAATTAATAAATTATAATTTTAATTATAATTATAATAATTATTTGAGACCTAATTTTATTCTACATTGTTTATCACAATAAAGTTGGTCTAAGTTAGTTATTTGAGTAAAAACATGAATAATTATACCAATTAAAAAGAATAATAAATAAGTTTTAATACTATTATATTTATCTCTTTGTTCTTTTTCTAAAACTAAATTGATACATACAGCACCAATAGCAACCGAGATTAAACCTATTATTATATAAGCTAATATTTCCATTAATATTAATTATAAATTAAAATTATTTATAATTATTATTATTAATATTAATATTAATATAAAATAAGTATAATTATAATTCTAATTCTAATTCTAATTCTAATTATAATTATAATTCTTCGAATTAATATTCATCTAAATCATCATTTTTTGATTTAACAACTTCTGGTTCATCAGCAGAGTCTTCAGAAATTGTTTCATATTCTTTCTTATATTTAATACCAACATATCCATATGTTGCAGAGTATTTCAATTTAAGGATCTTTTCAAAATATTCATTAAGGGTTTTTGTTTTAGGAGCAGTTTCACCATCATGTGCATCTCTATACCATTCCTTAAATTTATGTGCAATATCTTTCTTTTTAACACCGTCTTTCTTATCAGTTGAACGTTCAAAACAAGTATCAAAGAATTCACTTAATAAATCTTGTTCTTTACGATATTGTTCTGTGCTTGATTTAACTTCAAGTGGTTCTGGTTGTTTATTAGGAGTATCATACATTGTAGTGTAAACATGAATTAAATAACTAATAAATGCAGGAGCCCATTGACTAATTTTATCTTTTAATGTAGTATCTAATTTAAATTCATAAGGATTATTTGTATCAGGATGTTCGACGAATTTAGACATAAAATCAATAACACGAATACGACGCCATGTGCCTCCATCAATTGATTTGATTTCAGGTAATTCATTTGTTGTCATAAATTGTTTAATTTGAGGACGGATTTCAATTGGTTCAGAGTAAAGTCCACGAACCATAAAACGATCATTACCTGACAATTCTTTAAAAATACCAACATTAATTTCTTCATCAGTTCCGGGTTCTTGATAGACACCGCAACGAACACCCTTCATACGAGCTAATTCAGGAGAAGCAGCATTAGAGGAATTACGCTTACGAGTAATAATAGTAATTGGGCAAGAAATATAATAGTCGCCAAGAGCTTCACTTACCAGCTGAAATGTCAATGATTTACCATTACTACCACTACCGATACAGAAAATAAACAATTCATCACGGTTTTCACCGGATAAACAAGTTGATAATCTGGTAAGAAGGTAATTACGAACAGCTTCAATTGGCATAACTTGTTCAAAGAATCCATTAATATATTTAGCATAAGGATTATTATCATTCCATTTAACATATTGTTGTTTGGTTGACATTGAAATATGGTCATCTGGTTGACCAGAACGAAACTTTTTTAATTTCAAATCATAAACACCATTTTCAAAACCAATTAAATGATGATTTTCATCTAATCTGTTAATAAATTGGTCATCATGAAAAATATATTTAGCTTCTTTCATAACTTTTTCTTTAAAATTAATATCCATTAAACTTTCAGCAATTTTATTAAAATGAATAGATTGGTCAATTAATGTTTTCTTATTTTCAGATGATTCCATAGCTTGTTTGCTATAATCTCCACTCATAGCAATATAATAATTTGCAAATTCACTACTCATTAATGTAATTAATTTACCACCATTGACACATTTGTTCCAACGATGATTTGTAAAATGATACCAAATATTCTGTTTAATATCTGCGCACACAAATCTGTCAAAATACTTCGCATGAAGTGCCTTGGCAATCATGAAAGTATTATTAACAGAATTTTTTTTTAGATTGTTTTCAAAATCTTCTTTGATGAAAATTTTGTAATCTTCAGGACTATCTTCTTTAGCCCATAACATAAGAGAACGAATAGTATATCCATCGTCTTTCATACTAGCCCATAATTTTTCACATTCACCATCACTAAATTTTCTTGAACGCTTTGAAAATTGAACCCATGTATCAATTAAACAACGATGAGTATTATGAAGAGACCAGCCGACACGAAGCCATTCATAATAATTATCAGCACGTTTAGAAGATAATAATTCAGTCATTTTCATTGCTTTATCAATTAAATCTAATTTATCATCAGGAATTAATTCATACATATCAGTTGGGTCATCTTTATTACCACCATAACTAAAAAATTCAGTATATAAATCATTAATTTTATCTTCATCATAATCATCATTGTATGGTGTTGCATTATCTTTATCCCAACGATCATCTCTCATACTAAATAATTTAATAATATCTGCTTCATCTCCAATTGTATCTAATTCAATTTTATCATTATCATTATCATAAATACGAGTAAGCTTATAAGGTTCGCCATTTGGTTTAGCACAACCATACATAAGCCATGGATTAGTACTAATAATTTTATCATCTAATACAGATGAATAATTAGAAAAGCTAGAAAAAATATCATCATCGCTCTCATATATTTTATCATAAACATATTTAAAAATCAAATGTCTTGTTTTACTATTTGCTACAATATAAGGAAAAATCATATGAATACCATCCGATGATTCTCCTGCTTTTTGACCATATTTTTCTTTTTCAAAAATAAAACATTGAACTTCATTATCTGATACATTGAAATAATTTTTAATTGCTTCACGATAAGTATCAATAATAGTTGTAATTAGCTCATCATCATATAAATGTTTCTTATTTTTAAAATCTTCTTTAACACGATCTTTAGGATATCTTAAATCTATATCAATCATAATTGGTGCAAATGTTTGTAATTTTTCAGCAATAGAAAATACTAACTCTTTCTCATAAGCTTGGGCTAATAATTTTGCCAATTTATCTCTCTTACTTTTTTCTGCAAAATTAAATTTACCTGGAAATGTAATACCACCCATACTAACATGTGTAAATTCACTCATACCTTTAGCAGTACGATTCTCATTCAATAGTTCATCGATTTTTTGCTTAATCTTTCGGGCATCATCTTTTAAAGTCATATTATATTATGATAAGAATGATATTTTTAAATATTATTTTTCAAATTTTTAGACTAGTCCATATTAGGGGTAGTTTAATATATATGTATATTAATTACATGCTATTATCATGTAATTAATAAAACTAAAGTTTTTTCTTTAAATAGAAATTGCGTTTTAATCTATTATAATAAAAGCCTAATAATATAGTTAATAAAACTTTTCTATCCCCATAAAAATTGATTGAAGGATAGAAAAATCTTTGATTTTTCTATTCATTTCAATCAAAGGTTATTTGTGGTAAGTTATAATTTACAAAGTAAATTATAACTCACAAATAAAAATTGATTAAAGAATAATAAATTATATAATATAATAATATAATGTATTTCTGTCCCAAGTGCAATTATAGTTTTGATATTTCCAAAGCTACAGCTGAAGATAAAGAGCTTTCTGTTGAAGATAATCGAAAGGTTCTTGATAATCCAGATAGTGCTGTTAAAAGAGTAAAAGCAGATAAGAATTTAAATGAATATAGAGCTGAATTTAAATTAGAAGATTTAGAAAAAAATGCTCATTATATTAAATTAAATGATGATGATAAAGCTAAAATGACAGTTTTATTTGATGCTCCATCTTCTATTATTGGCGGTATTATGTTTAAATGTAATAATTGTAATTATAAAAAAAGAATCACTGAAACTATTAAATTGTATCAATTACATGTTGATTCAATGTATAGTGTTTATAGAAGTATTGATGATAATAAACTATTATTTATGAATCCAATTTATCCTAGAACAAGAGATTATTCATGTAAAAATATTAATTGTATTTCTCATAAAGATGAAAAAAATAAAGAAGCAGTATTCTTCAGAGAAAAAGATTCATATTTAACTAATTATATTTGTGGAACTTGTTATAATAGTTGGAAAGTTTAAATTAATAAATGAAGATTAATAAAATAGAGATTCCAAATGTTTTTTATTTAATTCCTCAATTTTCCAAATTTCATAATGGTCTTTAACAAAGCGTCTAATTTTAAATGGAATCATATTTGCTTTTAATTCTTCAATTGCAATTTCTTTATACGAAAATTCAAGTGATTGTTTATTTTGTTTAATTAATGGTTTAGCGCCTTTTGTTAATTGCATAACACGCTCACCAATAATTCTAACAAATTCATATCTGGTCATTTTATTCTTAGATGTTTTTTTTTCAGGATCAGTAATCGTTTCAATATTATTCAATTCTTGAACATCAGTAGCAACTTCATATGGTTCATTAAAATCTAAATTATTTTCTTCATCTTCCATATATTGTTCTTCATTCTCTTCATTATCTTCATTCTCTTCTTCATCTAATTGTTCTTTTAATTCAGGCTCTTCAATATCTTCATTCTCTTCGATATCTTCTGGTTCATCAACAACATCATCAGTTTCAAGGACTATTTCTTCATCACTGTTCATTATAATATTATATATTATATTAAATACTGTTTAATTCAATATTTATAAAATATATAATAATCTATAGTTAATCAAGAAAGGGTTCATATATATCCTAAAGGATTATATCAATTATAAAAATTGAGCTCGTCGTTTACACTCCTCACCTAATGTTTTATTATATATTAGACAAAGTCTAATATATAATAAAAATTGAAAATATTACTCTTATTATACCCATTAAAATAAGACTATATGACTGAATCAGACTATACCTTTAATAATACCCCTAAGATTAGCATTTCTAATAATATTTATAAAGGTATCAATAATTATCATAATTATCATAATAATGATAATTATTATATTAAATACACCAATTATAATCAAATCAATTATAATCAAACCAATAATTATGGAAATTCAGATGATTATGGTAATGTTCATATAATATCATTAGTTGGTTAATTACCATGCTATTTTCATCAGATCTTTAATTGAAGGTCTTTTAAGGGGATTAATTTGAAGCATACTTTCTATTAATTTAACTAAATTAGGATTATTAATTGAATGTTTCATTAGTTGTTTATTTATTTTATCAAAACTAGACAATTTAAAATTTTCATCATATTCCATATCAGGTAATTTATTATTTTTAAAGAATTTTTTATAGAATTTACCAGATTGAAATAATGAATTAAACTCTCCACATAAATTGATTATCATTTCTAAATGATGATAATCAGTTGAGCCCTTTTCATCACTATGTGGGTCGAATAATATTTGACCTGTCATTAATTCAAATAGCATACAACCAAGAGCCCATATATCAACCTTCTCATTACAATCAGCCATTAAAATAATTTCAGGTGCCATATAATATCTTGTTCCAAATGGTTCATGAAAAAAATGATCTCTATGGCAATAAAAACCAAAATCGCTTAATTTAATATGTGGATTTTCTATGTATGAATCATCGCATAAATATGAACTTTCATCATTTTCATCCATCATATTAATTAAAGCAGAATGTATCTTTTTTCTAATTCTACTTTTCATTTCTGGATCTAATTTCTTTTTCTTCTTTTCAACCATATATTCTTTCTTTGTTTTATTATAAATTTCACTAAAATTATGTTTATTATACATTGAAATACTTTTTTTATCTTTGTTATTTATTCCACATATTAATATATTATCCGGTTTTATGTCGCCATGAAATCCATTTAATTTATAATGAACTGTGTATAAAGCTTCTAATGTTTGTTTGAATATCTTTTTAACAATCTGTTCTGGATATCCACTTTTATATTTACCTTTTCTTGATAAACCATCTAAATTACCACAACATAATTCATAAACTGAACATAAAAAATTAGTAGGTTCTTCTTCAACAAATCTAGTTTCAACAAAATATTCTACTAATCTATTAACATATTTATCTTCGGATGATACTTTTTTTAATATATTAATTTCATCTTTACCCTCTTCCATATTATCTGGATTTTGAATTTTGAGTGCATAATATCTACCATCACTTATATTATAACCTAACCATACTTTTGCATAAGAGCCTTTACCAATTAATGATATTATATTATAATTATTAAAAATATCACCTGTTAAATCTAAATGAAAATCGTTAGACGATGCATATGAGCCATTTGAGCTATTTGATTCAGATTTATCCGATGAATTATAATCTAATGATGATGTTTCTGACATATATTATATTAATATTAATATTAATATTACTATAACGAATAATAATAATATTAATATTAATATTAATATTAATATTATTATTATATATATTATTATATTATGAGTTCAATAAAATGTGTTGGTAATAGTATAGATACTAATGAAGTGTTCTTACACCCTATCACTTTAGAATTAGTATTAAATCAAAATACTAATAAGATTTGTCCGACTGAATTACATTATGTTAATGGTAAACCATATACATATGCACCTATTAGTAAAACAACATATAAAGAGTTTAAAGATAGAGATTTACAAAAATTCATGTCTGTCCCATATTTAAATTTAAGTATGGAACAAATGTTAATGATGTATAATATAACTTCTATTGATACAATGATGAAATGGATTAATAATAATATGGATAAACCATTACAAACTATTAATAGAATTCTAATGGTTTGGATTAGATTTAATTTTGAAGAGTTAAAAGAAAATAATAGAATTTTAATTAATATATATAAAAAAATTTCAAAAAATTATAAATTAAAAAATATAAACGATGATGAGTTAGAAAATAATATAAATAAATGGTTTAAAAATAATGCGGCTGATAGTTTTCATTTAGATTTAACTGAATATTTATTTTTCTAAATTATATTATATAAATGGCAAGTTTTATAAATGCTTTTAAAAGCGTATTTACTGCAGTAGGCGATGCAGCAGTTGATTTAAGTGCTGCAAGTGCTCCTCCAGGAGTTGGCGATCCTACTCCAGCTGCTCCAGTTGCTCCATCTGATCCAGCATCAGCAGCTACTGCATCATCAGCACCAGCAGGAGGAACGCCAACATCAAAACCACAATTATATTTTCCAGCTCCACCAATTATTTCATCAATTACAAGCTATCAAGATATTAATAATGATAGTAAATTACAAGATATGGAAACAGAATATTTTTTAGAAAGAACTAAAGAATATATTAAGCGTGATAAATCATGGAAGAAATTAAAGAAATTTTCTAAATATTTAAAAGGTGAAGATGGATATGAAATTACATATAAAATTTTAAGATTATTTGTTAAAAGAGGTAATACTAATTGGTATGATTTACAAATGCAAGAAGAACTTGTTATGGATTTTATTAAACATAAATTAACTAAATTAGGATCAGCATAATATTAATATTATAATCTCATTTCATTTCGTTCATTAATTGTTGCATCTAATATTCTATGTGGGCTATTATTAGCTTTCATAAAATGTAATAAAGCTAATGTATCTTTTGGAAAACAAGCTCCACCATAACTTAATTTTCCATCAGGCCCAGGAACATTTGTATGCATTGGATTAATCCAATTATTTTTAAGCATTAAATCTAAAACATTATTATAATTTGTATCTGTCTTTTGACATAATAAATATAATTCATTAAAAAATTGTATTTTAACTGCATAAAATGTATTCAAAAATATTTTCATCGATTCAGATTCTGTTGATGAACAGATAGATATAGTTGCGTGTGGGTAATAATTATTATAAAAAGCTTCTAATATACATTCTGTATTATTATTATAATTATAATTATTACTCTTACCAATAACTATATGGGACTGATTATGAAAATCTTCAAAAGCAGTAGCAGCTGATAAAAATTCAGGATTATGATATAGTTTTAATAAAGGATATTTATCTTGTAATTTATTAATAGTAGTTGGTTCAACAGTGCTTTTAATTACAACACTGCCTTTATATTTATCATGTAAATAATCACATATATTGTAAATAGCTGATTTATCATATTCAGTTCCATTAAATTCAGTTGGTAGACATAAAAATACAATATCTGTTAATAATATATCTTCTAATATAAAATGATATGAATTATTATAATTAATATCATAATCAATAACATTTATATTTTTCATACAAAAACTTTTATATAGTGCTTTTCCAACACATCCCATACCTATAATTCCAATAATCATATTTATAATTATAATCATTATTATTATAAATCATTTTCATCTAACATTTTATTAATAAATTGAATTATTTCATAATAAGATGTTCCAAATATATTAAAATGACTTATTGTAAAATATTGTTTAATATATTCTACTTCTTCAAGTCTTTTAAAATGAGAACAAATAAATGGAACAACTGATTTTTTAAATTCTTCTTCTTGTATACCACTATTATAATTATCCATTAATAATTCATATCCAATATAATTTTTCGGTAAAGTTTTAATATCTAATTTTTCATTATAAGTAAATAATTTATTTATAAAATCATTTGCATTTGTTTCTTTTATTATACTATCACAATTAAGTAATTTTTTAATATTATAAGCTGTTCTTGTTTTGATGATATATTGTATTTTTTTATTAATATAATTGTTTTGCTCAAATATTTTACCAAACTCACAAATATCTATAGGAAATATCATATTATTTTTTATATCAATCGCTTCTTTCATTCTTTTGATTTTTTTGTCAATAAATTGTTTTAATTCACACATAGTATTAATTTTTGAAACTAAGAAACTATCTATATTCATACTTTTTTCAAAAACTGGAGATAAATATAATTCATCATTATTTATATAATATAAATTTTTAGTATGCTGAGTAATAAATGGTAAAATATTAGTATAATATTCCCAATATTTATAACCTACATCCATATTAGTTATTAATTGTTTTAATTTTTCATCATTATCTGAACTAAAATCAGTTGTATAATTTTTAATACAATTAATAAGCATATTCATATTATACCAACTACTATTATTTTCAAAATTGAAATCAATTAATATTTTGTTTTCTAGATCAAATTTTAAATTATTATTATATGGTTGAAGCATTTTCCAAAATTTATCTTCCATATTATAATTAATAGATGTTTGTTGAACAAATTTAATAATATCATTAATATTAATATTAATATTATGAGATGTCATTATAATAATATATCCAAGCTTGTCATAACTATGAGTTTTTTTACCTAATAAATCAATAAAATTAGTAAAATGAATCCATTGAGATGAACTATTAAAATAATTACATAATAATAATGCATATTCTTCAATAGTTAATTCTTTCTTTATTCTATTCATGATTTTATGAATTTCATCATAATGCTTTGGATTATGATATTTTAAAACATGATGAATATACATATTTATAAAATTCATTATTTTATAAATCCCTACTATTTTAAAATTATCAACATCATATTTAATTGTTTCAATTATATGATTAAATCCAACTTCATCTAAGCTAACATTCATACCATTTATTAAATTTTTACATTGTTCAAGATTTACAAAACTTACATTTGTTATTATATTTATATTATTTTTAACATTATTTGAAGTTTTAAAATTTCCACCTATTTCTATCCCATGAGTTTTTAATTTAAGATATATATTTTTATCAATAATATTATTATTATCAAATGAAAATGTTGTGCTATATTTATCAATTAAATGCCTACATCTAGAATGAACTAAATATTGTAATTCTAAAGTTGATTTAAATATAGTATCACTTACTATAAATTTCTTCTTCTTTATCTTATTTTTTATCATTTTTTCATTTAATAATATTGTGCTATTATTTGGATAAGTTAAATTATAACAATAATTTGTATTTTCTTCTTTTTTATTACTTGATTTTAATCCTAAATTTCCAGCAATAAATTCTATTTCATTTCCAATACTTGCTCTATATTCTTTACTAGTTATTTTAGAATCATAATTTTTAAAAATAATTTCAATCTCTTTGGCACCTAATTCCTCAACTATTTGACAAAATCCTCTTAATTTATATTCTGTTTGTTTTAAATTGTATAATTCAATTGGTATAAACATAATTGTATCAGTAATTTCCATTTTTTTATATAAACAATTTTTAATAATTTCACCTTCATTAAACATAATTCCATAACATAAATTATCATTGTTCATATATAAAGTTGTTCCATTTAATTCAGAATTAAATACACTATTATTAAGTTTATTTAAATTAGATTTAATCATATTTTTTGCTTCAAATGGTAAGAATGTGCATCCTGGAAATTCTGTATCTATTAGATGAACTTTATTTTTTGAACAAAATTTTAAACAAAATTTATTATTTTTTTTAATTAATTTGTTATTATCAACAAAAATAACATAAGTTGATAAGACAAATATATTATATATATCTGAAAATTTCATAGAACTAATATTATCTTTTGTATAAAATGCAGTTGATAATTTTATATTTAAACTATCAAAATTCATATCATCTATATATTTCTTAATTGATTCAGATGATTCATCATATTTATTATTTACAACTACGTGTTTTGTAACTCTTTTATATAATTTATTCATTTCACTATTAATACTATCTTTTTCGGATGTATCAGTAGTATAATCTATTTCAGATGATATTGTATCTACTGGAATGGTCATAATATTATAATTGATATAAAATAATACATATATATTATTTAATGAATAATAAAGAAGAAATAATAAAACAAATTGATAATATTAATGAACAAATTGTTCTTAGAATATCAATCCCTGATAATCTACGAACTGAGAAACAACGAATTAAATTAGATAATTTATTACATGAATTGAAACAATTAAATGATTTAGTTAAGAATCAGTAATGGATTAACAGTTATAAAATTGAGCTTAAGAACTAAAGTTCTTTCACCTAATAAAAATTGATGCGTAGCTATGAAAAATCCTAGGATTTTTCATAGACAATGGATTAACAGTTATAAAACATATAATCCTTTAGGATTATATGTTTTATAAAAATTGAGCTCAAGAACTAAAGTTCTTTCACCTAATTTTTATTAAACATATAGCTTCGCTATATGTTTAATAAAAATTGAAATAAATTATCATTAGTAGATGCTTAATATTATACCTTTTACCCATGACATCAATTAATACTGACATGTTTAACTCTACTAACTCTCACACTATTAACGATATTACTAATGAAGCCAAGGCTGTGATAAAAACTATCAAAAATGAAAAAATCGTGTTCATGAAGGAATGCTATAAGCCTGATGGGTACAGCAAGCGTGGATCGTATCATCACATTTGGAATTTCTATGTATTCACATGCGACTTGAACGGAGAGATTCGTCGTCGTCATTTCAACCGTGAATACAATGAAAGATCCGGTGAGAAAAGCATTGATAATCCATACGAAGAAACAAACTTTACACAGAGTGATGTAGAGTTTCTTAAAGACATACTCGAACTTGAACTTGACCTAGAAGATTATGATTAATTTTTTTTATTTAAACATATAATAATATTATTATATAAAATGACAGAGTCAAATCAAAATAAAAATAATTATAATAAAGAAATTTTTGTTAAAGATTATTTTGATGTTCATAATCATTATGTTAAACAATATGGTAAATCAACACTTATTTTAATGCAAGTTGGGAGTTTTCATGAAGCTTATAATACAGATACTGATGGTCCTGATTTATATTATTTAGGAGAGCGTATTAATATGACTGTTACTCAAAAAAATAAAAGCAAAGAATTATCTACTAGTAATCCTCGTATGATGGGATTTCCATCTTATATTGTTGAGGATATGGTAGATCGTATTGTTAATTTAGGTTATACTATTATTAGAATTGACCAAACAACTGAGCCTCCGAATCCTAAGCGTGAAGTTGTTGGTATTTTTTCACCATCAACTATCTTAAATAATACTACAAATAAGTATTTAATTTCAATTATATTTGATGCATTAAAAGTAAAAACAACTAATCCTATTTTATGCATTGGATTAACTGCTTATGATATGACATCTGGAATAGGATGTGTTTATGAGACAGTTTCAACTAATTATGATACAATGATAGCATTAGATAATGCTACTAGATTTCTAGAAAAATATCCACCATCAGAAACAATTTATAATTTTACGAATCAATTAGATAATTATATTAAAAATAATGGTAGTATTAATAGAATGTCTCATGATGATATTCTTAAATATTTAAGAATTGATACTAATTCTATGACAACCTATAATATTCCAAATATTAATATGGTTAATAATGTTAAATATCAAACAGAGTTAATTGAAAATATTTTTAAGAACAATTTAGATAATATTAATTTACATGCTTATAATTATGCTAGAATATCTTTAGTTGGTTTATTAGAATTTACTAAAAATCATCAACCAATTTTATTAAAAAAATTATCAGAACCAATTTTCTTTGATAATGAAAACACATTATTTTTAGGTAATAAAGCATTAGAACAATTAGATGTCTTACAAACAGATAATAGTAAACCAAAGACATTATTTGATATTATTAATAATTGTTCTACACCAATGGGTAAAAGATATTTAATTGATCAATTATGTAATCCTCTAATTAATGTAGAAGAATTAAATAATAGATATAATAATATTAGTTTTTTATTAGAAGATAAATTGTTTGAAAAGATTAGTAAGGAAATGCATAATATTTATGATTTACCTAAAATTATTCGCAAGATGGAATTAAATAAAGTTTATCCATCAGAGATTGTTCATCTTATTAATAGTATTAAACAAATTATTAATGTTTTTAATATAGTTAAAAAAAATAAATTATTGGGAATTAATAAAGAATTAATTGAAAAATTAAAAGAAATTAATGAACATTTTAATGATACATTTGATATTGACTATATCGAACTTGTTTCATTTATTAATTATAAAGAAGAAACAGTGAATTATATAATTAATAATAAATATGATAATTTAGTTGGACTAGTGTCTGATATTAATGTATGCACAAATTTTATGGATAGTCTTGTTTCTACATTAGAAAAGTTTATTGAAGAACAAAATAGTAAAGTTATTAAGAAGGATACTTGTTCTATTACTTTAAAAAACAATGATAGAGATGGTCATTATATGTTATTAACTAAAAGACGTTGTAAGATTTTACAAGAAAAATTAGCTAAGATGGAATATTTTAATATTGGATCAATTAAGATTAATGTAAAAGATTTAGAATTCAAAGATTTACCAACAGGTAATAATACTAAAATTACATGTAAAGATATTCTTAAATATTCAAATGAGGTATCGTCATTAAAAGCATCTATGGCTATTCAAATAAAAGAAGCTTTTTATAATGAGATTAATATTATTATTGATAATTATAAAACAATATTAATTGATACCTCTAATATTATTAAAATGTTAGATTTTTTAAATAGTGGGGCTAAATGTGCTTATAATTTAGGTTATTGTAAACCAACAATTGAATATAATGATATTAGTTTTATTAATGCTGTAGAATTAAGACATCCAATTGTTGAAGTTATTAATACTGATAATGAGTATCATCCACATACTATAAGCTTAGGTAATAATAATACTAGTAATAATGGTATATTATTATATGGTATTAATTCATCAGGTAAATCAACATTAATGAAAAGTATTGGATTAAGTATAATTATGGCTCAGATTGGTTATTATGTTCCAGCTAAAGAATTCATATATTCTCCTTATAAAAATTTATTTACAAGAATTGTTGGTAGTGATAACTTGTTTCGTGGTATGAGTTCATTTATGGTAGAAATGATCGAATTAATGGCTATTCTTAAAAGACATAATAATTCAACATTAGTTATTGCTGATGAAATTTGTCGTGGAACTGAAGAAAAATCGGCTAATATTATTGTTGCTTATATGCTAGAGACATTATCTAAAAGCAATAGTAGCTTTATTACAGCAACTCATCTTCATTCAATTGCAGATTTACCTTCTGTTAAATTAATTAAAGGGATTAAAACAATGCATATAAGTGTTAGTTATGATGAGGTTAAAGATATGCTAATTTATTCAAGAGAATTAAAAGAAGGTCAAGGTGATAAATATTATGGTGTAATGGTTGCTAAATATATGATGAGGAATGATGAATTTAATATTAGAACAAAAGAATTAGAATATGAATATGATAATTATCATATTAAACATAGTAATTATAATAAAGATGTATTCATGTTTGAATGCCATATTTGTAAATCTAAAAATCATTTAGAAAGTCATCATATTAACTTTCAAAAGGATTGTGACGATGTTAAAGTGATTAAAAAACCACATATTAAAAAAAATGCCAAATATAATTTAGTTATTTTATGCAGCAAATGCCATGATAAAATTGATAGAAATGAAATAATTGTTAAGGGTTGGATTAAAACAAGTAGTGGTATAATGTTGGAATATTAATTTTAATTTTAATTATTCTAATTTTAATTTTAATTATTCTAATTTTAATTATTCTAATTTTAATTATTCTAATTTTAATTATTCTAATTTTAATTATTCTAATTTTAATTATTCTAATTTTAATTATTCTAATTTTATTTATTCTAATTTTAATTAT
>Ga0214919_10001165_pt1 | contig 43919 bp, 41 predicted proteins | sample LL1503_MetaG_FD_177994 | JGI IMG/M metagenome (GOLD analysis project Ga0214919, IMG submission 177994) | Freshwater microbial communities from Lake Lanier, Atlanta, Georgia, United States - LL-1503 | ecosystem: Environmental > Aquatic > Freshwater > Lake | place: USA: Georgia | collected... | reverse complement strand
TCGGGCTTTGGTTTCAGCCCAAGGCTTGACTCATGGCGCGATAGAGGCGCCTTGTACTGTGTGTGTCAGCAGGGACTGCGCCACCATGCCACTGCGCTTCATTTCTGCGACAAACTCATTGAGCTGGGCTGCCGCTTGAGGCCCGTGGCCCTTGGGCACGGCCATGGCTTGCTCTATCACCATGAAGCGACCCGGGATCAATTCAAGCCCCGCATGTTGGCGCGCGTCGGCCTCGAGTTGTTGGCGAACCCCGGCTGCGACTTCAACCCCCTGGGCCAAAAACTCAGCCACGACTTCGGGGGAGGTGGGGGCCCTCACGATTTCGGCGTTTTTCAGATGCCGGGTCAAAAACAAATCATAGGCGCTGCCTTTGCCCACCATGACCCGAACACCCGCTTGATCAACTTGTGCATTGTTTTGGATGGTGGCGCCTTTGCGCACCAAATAACTGCCTTCAATCAGCACATAAGCTTGGGTAAATAAGACGCCTTCGCCGCGCAATGGATCTAGTGCAAAAAAACCAATGTCGGCTTGCCCTTCACTGAGCGCTTGCACCGATTTGCCAGCGGCATTGAAAACCTTGAGTTCCAACGCAACACCCAAACGCTTGGCCAGTGCTTGCGAGAGATCCACCGACACCCCCGCGGCCTGTCCGGTTTGGGGGTTGATGTAGGCCAGCAATGGATTGCCCAGATTGATGGATGCACGCAAAGTACCACTTGGTGCCAGCACCTGCGCGCTTTGGCTGTGGGCCAAAGATGAAGTGAGCGACACCATCAGACAAGCAACTCGCAAGCAGTGGACGAGTGAACTTTTCAAAATTCCAGCGTTTGACCTTCGCTCATGGGCAGCACCTTGATCGGGCTGCCCTTCATGGCGTCTTGAAACTCGGCCAATGTGCCCTTGGTCAAGGGGTTGGAGTTGTAGTGGATGGGGATCACCATTTTGGGATTGATCCAGTTGCGCGCACCCCAAGCAGCGTCTTCCGGGTCCATGGTGAAGTTGCCGCCAATGGGCATCAGCACCAAGTCGGGTTTGTAGCGTTCACTGATGAACTTCATGTCGCCAAACAAGCCGGTATCGCCCATGTGCCAAATTTTGAAACCGTTTTCCATCTCGATGATGTAGCCCACAGCTTCGCCAGCGGGGTGTGATTCGAGTTTGCCTGTGGCTGGGTTGGTGTGCACGATCAGCGACGAGTGTTCTGCAGCCACGGCCGTGACTTTGATGCCGGGCAATGGCTTGACATGCCCTGTCTTGTTGAAACGATGACCTAAATTGGCGGGGATCAAACCCAATGTGATGAGCGGTGTCACCATATCTGCTGGGCCGTACAGCACGGTATTGTTGAGTTTTGCCAGAGCTGGCGCGTCGCCCAAGTGGTCCACGTGCCCATGGGTGACCAACAGCAAGTCAATTTTGCCCAGGGCTGCAAAGTCGGTTTTGAATGGCGCTGGGGTTTTGGGGCCGCCACTGAGCCAGGGGTCAATGACAATGGTTTTGCCGCCGGGTGTTTTGATGCGAAACCCGGCTTGGCCCAACCAGAGCAATTCGGTTTTGCCTGTGCCTTGGGCCATGGCGGCGCTGGCGAACCAAGTCCATGCGCTCAAAAGGGCGGCCAACAGGCCCATGTGGGAAAAGATTCGTTTCATGCCATTCACCCATGTGGTTTGATGAGTATTGATGTGGTGTGCACAGATCGATTGACTTGATGTCACTCATCGACCTGGCGCAGTCTGCTTCAAAATGCATGCCCATGCTATCAAAGGCATGGGCGCCAGCGGGCTGGGTTTTATTGGGGCAAACCCGCCCAGCCACTCACTCTGGCTGAATGCCTGCGGCTTTGATCAAGGGCACCCAGCGCTCAATGTCGCGCTTTTGCAAGGCCTTGGCATCATCACCCATCACGGCCATGGGCCGACCGCCGGCTTTTTCAAAACGCTCCACCACGTCTGGTGCGGTGATCACTTTGCGCAGCTCGGTGCGCAAGCGGTTCAGTTCAGGGGTTGGGGTTTTGGCGGGTGCGAAATAACCAAACCAAGATTCCAACTCCAAGGGGGCCACGCCGGTTTCGCGCAGGGTCGGCACGCTGGGGTGAATGGGCAAGCGCGCCGCACCCGACACCGCCAAGGGCTTGACGCTGCCCGCGTCCACATGCGGGCGTGCGGTGGAAGAGAGGTCAAAAAACACATCCACCCGGGCACCCAATAAATCGGTGTAGGCGGGTTGGGCACCGCGGTAAGGCACATGGGTGAGTTGCACCCCGGCCAAATGCCACAAAGCGGCGGCCAAGATGTGCTGGCCCGAACCGTTGCCGGCCGACGCGTAGGTGAGCTTGCCCGGGTTGGCGCGGGCATGCGCCACCAACTCGGCCAAATTGTTGAATGGCAGGTCTTTGCGGCCCATCAAGGTGTAGCTGTAGGCCACGGCCAGGCCGATCGGCTCAAAGTCTTTGAGCGGGTCGTAACTCAGGTTTTTGTACAGACCGGCGTTGAGCACCAGGTTAGAGACCGAACCCATCAGCACGGTGTAGCCATCGGGGGCGGCCTTGGCGGCCAATTCGGTGCCCACCAATGTGCCTGAGCCGGTGCGGTTTTCCACCACCACGCCACTTTTGAACACCAAGGCCAGCTTGTCGGCCAGCACGCGGGCCACAAAGTCGAAGCCGCCCCCGGGAGGTTGCGGCACGATCACGCGAATGGCCCGATTCGGGTAAGGCTCTTGGGTCCATGCCAAGGGTGACGCAGCCAAGGCACCCGAAGCCAAAGCGGTCAATGTGTGGCGACGGTTGAACATGGTTCAGCGCTCCAGGGGTTTGCCAGCCAGCCAGTTGGCGCCGCGGCGGTACAGGTCTTGCACCCCATCACCTTTGAGCATGGGCATGTCCATTTTCACTTTGTAGCCAATGCGGGTTTGGATGTAGGCCAAGTGGCGATAGCCCTCGGGGAAGGTGGCCAAGGATGCTTGATCGAGTTCGAGCTTGGCCGCCGGGTCGAGCGGGTCAATGCGGTCTTTTTCGTAAATGGGTTGGCGGTGCACCAAACCCCAACGCCCGTTGCGTTCTTCAAAAAAATCATAAAACCGACCGGTGCACACCACGTCGCACAGGCAACCCTCCACCATGCCACGCTGGGAGATGGTCATTTTGGTTTGCGAAATCGCACGCGTGCCTTGCACATCGATGGCCGAGCCACCCAAAAAATGAAGAATGCTCACGCCTTTGTTCCAGCCCTCGATGGTCACGCGAATAAATTCCTCAAAAGGCCCTTGAAACCATGTGGCCATCATCACACCATCGTCGTGCCAAACGGTGCGAAAACGCTCCCACAGGCCGGCGTCTCGGTAAACCGCCCAGTTCTCCACGAGTTGGCGGATGCGCAGCTGTTGTTGTAACTCTTCATTCATAGGGGGCTCAATCTGTCAAAGTGTTGACTGCTTGTGTAGAAGCGGGGCATCTTAGCCAACTTTGGCTGGGCATGATGTAATCCGCCCTGCTGTTAAATCAGGAGATCCGAACATGTCCAAAACCCTCATCCGTGGCGGCACCATTGTGTCCATGGACCCCCAGATTGGCGACTTGCCCCAAGGGGATGTGCTCATCGATGGCGAACGCATTGCCGCGATTGCCCCGCACATCCAAGCCGACGATGCCCAGGTGGTCGACGCCAGCGGCACCATCGTCATACCCGGCTTGGTCAACGCGCACATGCACACCTGGCAAACGGGTTTGCGCGGTGTGGCCGCCAATTGGACGGTGATTGAGTACTTCAAAAAAATGCATGCTGGTTTGGCCACTTTGTTCCAGCCTTCCGACATCCACATCGCCAACTTGGTGGGCGCGCTCAACCAAATCAACTGCGGCACCACCACATTGGCCGATTGGTGCCACAACAACCCCACCCCGGCGCACACCGATGCGGGCATCGATGGTTTGGCCGCCTCTGGCATCCGGGCGGTGTTTTTTCACGGCTCGCCCAAGCCCGACCCCAAGCCAGGGCAAAAGCCGTTTTGGGAAGTGCCGCATCCGCGCAGCGAGGTCGAGCGCTTGCTTAAAACGCGTTTTGCCAGCAAAGACGGCTTGCTCTCTTTGGGATTGGCCATTTTGGGGCCGCATTACTCCACCTACGATGTGGCGGTGGATGACTTCCAACTCGCCCGCGAGTTTGGTTTGATCGCCAGCATGCACTGCGCGGGTGCGGCAGCCCGTGTGCCCGACGGCTGGGACCGTTTGGCCAAAGCCGGCTTGCTGGGAGACAACAACAACATCGTGCATGGCAACGACCTGACCGATGCACAACTGAGGTTCATGCTGGACCAAGGGGTCAGTTTTTCGCTCACCCCCGAGACCGAAATGTTCCAAGGACACGGCTTTGCCATCACCGGGCGCTTGCGCGGCATGGGCGCGCAACCTTCTTTGGGCGTGGATTTGGAGTCTTGCATCAGTGGCGACATGTTCACCGTGGCGCGCATGGCGCTGGCCTCGCAGCGTGCGTTTGACAACGCCCAGTCCAAGGTGGAGCAACAAAAACTGCCCGACACCACCACCATCAGCGCTCGCGAAGCCCTGGGCTGGATCACCCTGGAAGGGGCCAAGATGCTCAAGATGCAAGACCGCATTGGCTCGCTCACCCCGGGCAAGCAGGCCGACATCGTGATGGTGCGGGCCGATGACTTGAACATGATGCCGGTGCATGACCCGGTGTCTACCGTGGTGACCCAAACCAGCCTGGCCAACATCGATTCGGTCTGGGTGGCCGGGCAGGCCAAAAAGCGCCACGGCAAGTTGCTGTTCACCGATATGGTGCGCCACCAAGCAGCCCTGGGTGCCTCAGGTCAGCGGATCATGCGCGATTTGAACAACTTGATGCAAAACCACTAAGGTTTACGCTGATTGTTTCCCTGCATTTTCTGAATATGATGTTCGCTGAAAGCCACTGGAGTAAAACATGACAAATTTTGTATCTTCTTCCCGCCGCAGCGTCTTGGCCTTGACAGCCATGGCGGCTTTGGCCATCGGCACCTCGGCCTTGGCAGCGCCTTCGGGCACACCCGTCAAAGTCGGCGGCACCTTGGCCTTGACCGGCCCTTTGTCGGCCACCGCCATGATCCACAAACTGGTGGGTGAAATTTATGTGGAAGAGTTGAACAAGAAAAACGGCTTGCTCGGTCGCCCCGTGGAATGGGTGCTCAAAGACGACCAGTCCAAGCCCGACTTGGCCCGCACTTTGTATGAGCAAATCGTCACCGTGGACAAAGCCGATTTGTTGATTGGCCCTTACGCCACGGCCAATATTTTGTCGGCCATGGGCGTGGCCCAGCGCTACAACAAGGTGTTGGTGCACCACACCTTTGGCATTCCCAGTTTGGCCAAGTACGACATGCATTTCCCGACCTGGGCCACTGGCCCGTCACCCGAAGTGACAGGCCCCAACTTGGTGTTTGATGCTTTGGCCGCTGGCCCCAAGCCACCCAAAACCATCGCCATCGTGACCTCCAAATTCCCGTCCGTGCATTTCATGTCCGTGGGTGCGCGCGAGATTGCCAAAAAGCGTGGCCTGACCGAAGTGCTGTACCTTGAGTGGGATTTTGGAAACCGCGACTTTGGCGCCATCGCCAGCCGTTTGAAAGAAGCCAAACCCGATTTCATTTGGGGCGGTGTGATCGCCTTGGAAGGCATGTTGTTGCTCGACGCGATGAAAAAAATCGACTACGCCGCGCCGCAAATGTTCCACTTCTTGCCCGCACCTGGCCCCATGCTCAAGTCACCTGATGCGAAGAATGCATTGGCCATGACCATTTTTGAGCAGCATGCCCCGATGATGAGCAACTTCGGTGCCACCGAGTTTGCCAAAATCTTCAATGACCGTGCGGCCAAAGCCGGTTTGCCCGACACCCAAATCGACACCCAGGCAGCGGCCTCTTATGCGGCTTGGCAAGTGCTGGAAGCAGCGGTGAATGGCGCCAAAAGCTTGGACGACAAAGCCCTGGCCGCTTGGTTGAAAAAGAACACCGTCAACACCATTCAAGGCCCGATGCGCTTTGATGGCACCAACAACTACGGTGAAGATCTGTCCAAGATCAAACAGGTGCAAAACGGTGAATGGGTCGTGATTTGGCCCCGCGCCTCGGCCAAGCCTGGCGTGAAGCATTTGCTGCCTTGATGCTTGTGTCTTGAATGCAGTTCCCAAGCCTTGAGCTGCTCGGGCAGTCCCTGCTGTCCGGGCTTTTTATCGGTGGCCTCTATGGCTTGCTCGGACTCGGTCTGAGCCTGTCGTGGGGCATGTTGCGCCAGATCAACCTGGCGCACTTTGCGCTGTCGTTTCTGGGTGCATACCTCACCTACCAGTTGTCAAGCAGTTATGGCATTGACCCGTTGATCACGTTGGTCATCGTTGCGCCTGGTTTTTTTGTGATCGGCATGGCCATGCACTGGGTGTTTGCCCGCTTCAAGGTCACGCCCTTTAATTCGTTGTTGGTCACCTTTGGGCTGGCTGTCATCATCGAGAGCTTTATCCAATGGGTGTGGACGGCCGATTACCGCAAACTGGAATCGCATTACGCCGATATCAAATTCAAGATCGGTGCCATGTACATCCCCTTGCCCGAGCTGCTCACCTTGCTCATTTCGGTGGGCTTGGCGTTGGCCACTTGGGCGGTGTTGCGCTACACGCCCATTGGCAAGGCCATGCGGGCCATGTCCGAGAACCCCAAAATGGCGGCCGCTTTTGGTGTCAATGAACCGATGCTGGCTTTGTTGCTGTCGGGCGCGGCGTCGGCCTTTGCAGGTGTGGCCGGCGCTTGCTTGGCCTTGAGTTTCACATTGGCTCCATCTCAAATTTACGCTTGGATTGGCGTGGTGTTCTCGGCGGTGATGATTGGTGGGTTGGGCAACCCACTGGGCCCCTTGGTCGCTGGCATCGTCATTGGCATGTCGGAGGCGGCCACCATGGCGGTCACGGCACCGGCGTGGGCACCCCTGGTCTCCTTTTCTTTGTTGATTGCGGTGCTGTTATTGCGCCCCGGAAAGATTTGATGTGAACAAGCGGGTCTTGACCATGTTTGTGGTGGTGGGCGGCGCCTTGGCGGCCTTGCCCTTGCTCAAATTGCCAGCGTTTTACGAGTCCTTTCTCTACTTGATCTTTCACTGGGTGGTGTTGGCCACTTCTTGGAATATCTTGTCGGGTTATTCGGGTTATTTTTCTTTTGGGCATGGCGCATTCTTTGGTCTGGGCATGTACACCACGGCGGTGTTGGCCAGCAAATTTGATTGGCCCTTTATCTACACCTTGCCGATGGCGGCTTTGGTGCCTGCCTTGTTTGGGGTGGGTTTGGGTGCAGTGGTGTTTCGATTGCGCCGCTTGCGTGGTGAGTTGTTTGGCTTGCTCACTTTGGCCGTGACCTTTGTCATCGCCACCATCATCCTCAACACACCGATCGATGGCGGCCCCGGCGTTTATTTGTCGGCTGTTCCCATCCCCAACATTGGACCATCACCTTCGGGTACTTTTTACCTGATGGCGCTGGCCTTGGTATTGCTGGTGCTGTGGGTGGCTTACTACATTTACAACGCCCGTTTGGGTTCGGGCTTGTTTGCCATCCACGACGACGAAGATGTGGCCGAAGTGCAAGGGGTGCCCACCTTCCGATTCAAACTGCAGGCCTTGGGTATCTCATGTGCGTTTGCTGGGGTGGCCGGTGGCATCCATGCCTTGTTTGTGTCGTATGTCACGGCCAGCGAGGTGTTCAACATTGTGGTGCCACTCAATGTGGTGCTCATGAGTGTGTTGGGTGGCTCGCGCCATTGGCTGGGCCCGGCGGTGGGCGCCACAGCGATCACGGCCTTGATGTATGCCTTCACGGCAGGTGATTACGCGGTGGTGGGTCGTGCCGCAATTGGACTGATCTTGGTCGTGGTGATTTTGTTCATGCCGGAAGGCATTTTGGGTCAGCTCATCAAACGATTCAAAAGCCAACGCGCCTTGCCGCCCTTGCCCACACCGGTGGCACCGACGTTGATTGCCTCTCAGGGCAAAGCGGGTGACGTTTTGCTCAGCATCGACAATGTATCCAAATCTTTCAGTGGCATCAAAGCCTTGTACCAAGTGAGCTTGGAGGCCCGGCGTGGAGAGATCTTGGGATTGGTGGGCCCCAACGGTTCTGGCAAGTCCACCATGGTCAACGTCATCAGTGGTTTGTACAAACCCGAGTCGGGCCGCATCCTTTTTCAAGGTGAAGACCTGGTGCCCTTGCCGTCATACCGGGCGGCCCACGCAGGCATCGCCCGCACCTACCAAATACCACGGCCATTTGCCAACCTCACGGTGCTGGAAAACACCACCTTGGCCGGCATGTTTGGTGGCAACCAGTTGTCGCGCACCGACGCAGCGGCCCAAGCCATGCACTGGCTGGAGTTTGTCGGTTTGGCCGATCGGGCCCGCGCCTTGCCCACCGAACTCAATTTGCACCAACGCAAATTTTTGGAGTTATCGCGCGCTTTGGCATCGGCTCCGCGATTGGTGTTGCTCGACGAGGTCTTGGCCGGTCTCACGCCATCAGAAATCAACAATGCCGTGGCCCTGGTGCGCGAAATCCGCCAGCGCGGCTCGACCATCATCTTCATCGAGCACAACATGCGCGCCGTGCTCGAACTGTGCGACCGCTTGATTGTGCTCAACCACGGACAAGTCATTGCCAGCGGCTTGCCGCGCCAGGTGATGAACGACCCGGCCGTGGTCAGTGCTTATTTGGGAACGCCCCATGGATAACCGCCAGGCTTTGTTCAGCGCCCATGGTGTGCATGTCTCTTATGGTGACGCACCGGCTTTGTGGGACATTGACTTTCACATCAACGAAGGTGAGTTGGTCTCCATCGTTGGCCCCAATGGGGCGGGCAAAACCACCCTGATCAACACGGCAATGCGTTTATTGCCGGTGCGCTCTGGCCGCTTGATGTGGCGTGGGCAAGACGTGACAGCGCTCAATGCCACCCAAATGTGCAACCTCGATGTGTCCATCGTGCCTGAAGGCCGCTTGCTGTTTGGTGGCATGACGGTGGAAGAAAACCTCGACATGGGTTGCTACCGCCCTTACGCCCGGCCCTTGCGCGAGCAAACCCTGGCGCGGGTCTACGACCTGTTTCCCATTTTGAAAGATCGCCGCTGGCAAGCCGCTGGGACCTTGTCGGGTGGGCAGCAACAAATGGTGGCATTTGGCCGCGCTTTGATGGCGCACCCCAAGTTGTTGCTGATCGATGAACCATCGCTGGGCTTGGCCCCGTCGGTAACACAACAGGTGTTTGAAGCCATTGGGCAAATTCATGCCAGTGGCGTGTCCATTTTGCTGATTGAACAAAATGCCGCTTTGGCCCTGGATGTGGCCCAGCGTGCTTATGTGATTGAAGGAGGGCGCATGGTGGCCACCGGCGACCCCAAAGAATTGATGACCCAACCCCATATTCGCCAAGCCTATTTGGGCGAGGCGGTTTAACCCCACGGAGGATGCACCATGCCATACGTAAAAGTCACCGACCTGGCCTTTGGCCGCTTGCAGTCACCCAGCTTGGATGAAGCGGAAGAATTTCTGACCAAATTTGGCATGCACCGCGCCGAGCGCACCAAAGACGCCTTGTACATGCGCGGCACCGACCCCAACCACCACATCCATGTGACCCATTTGGGCCCCGCCAAGTTTGTGGGACTGTGCTTTTTTGTCGATAACGAAGACCAACTCAAACAATTTGCCAAAGCACCCGGTGCCAGCGGCATCGAAAACATCGATGAGCCCGGTGGTGGCAAGCGCGTGCGCATCAGCGACCCCCATGGGTACCAAATGGAGGTGATGTGTGGCATGCAACAAGTGGCCCCCTTGCCGGTGCGCAAAGCCATTGTCAACACTGGCGACAACAAGTTGCGCCGCGCTGGTGAGTTGATGCGCTTGCCCGCTGGTCCCTCTCAGGTCAAGCGGGCTGCGCATGCCGTCATCATGACGCCCAATGCCAACGAAAAAATCAAGTGGTACCGCGAAATGTTTGGCTTCATTTGCTCAGACGAGGTTTATGCAGGTGACAAAAACAATGTCATTGCATCGTTCAATCGTGTGGACCGTGGCGAGACGTTTGTGGACCACCACACCTTTTTGTGCATTGAAGGGCCCAACGCGGGCTTGAACCATTTGTCGTTTGAAGCGCAAGACATTGACGACATCATGATCGGTCACCAACACCTGCGCAAAGGCGACAAGTACAAACACGTGTGGGGCATTGGCCGCCACGTGCTTGGCAGCCAGGTGTATGACTATTGGCAAGACCCATGGGGCCGTGTGCACGAACACTGGAGCGACAGCGATGTGCTCAACATCCATGCGCCGACCAATTACCTGCCCGCTGAAGAGGGGCTCAATTCCCAATGGGGCGAGGCCGTGCCAGAGGCGTTCATCACACACGCCACGCCCTGAGCCATTCAAATCAAACACAAGGAGACGCTCATGTTCACATCGCTGCTTTCAGGTTCTTGCGCCCACAACACCTTGACTTGTTTGGGGTGTGATACCCCGGGCCAGCCTCAGCGCAGGCAGCTGCTCAAAGGCATGGGTGGCTTGGGTATGCTCGGCGCTTTGGGGTTAACGGGCGTTTCGGTGTCGGCGCAAAGTGGCGCGGGTCTGGTCGACACCCACCACCATTACTATCCACCAGCCTATCAAAAGGCTTGGTTTGATTGGGAAGACCAACGCAAGATTCCCCACTTTCCGCAGCAAGAGCGCTGGACCCGCGAGGGCGCTGTGGCCGACATGGACAAAGCGGGCGTGCGCAAGTCGATTCTGTCGATGGCCTCCACCCCCGGTGTGTGGTTTGACCTGCCCTTGCCCAAAGTGATTGAAATGGTGCGCTCGGTCAACGAATATGGCGCGGAGATGGTGCGCGACTTCAAAGGGCGTTTTGGTTTGTTTGCCGCGCTCAACATGATCGACGTGCCCAGCACATTGAAAGAAATTGAATACGCGTTTGATGTGCTCAAAGCCGACGGCGTGGGCATCCAAACCAATTACGGTGATAAATGGCCGGGCCACCCAGACTTTGCCCCTATTTTTGAAGAACTTAACCGGCGCAAAGCGGTGGTGTATTTCCACCCCTTGGCCGCAACTTGTTGCGGGCGTTTGAACACCGGCACCTTCCCTGCGGTGATTGAGGTGCCGCACGACACCACGCGAGCCGTGGTCAATTTGCTGTTGACGGGCACCTTGGCCAAATTCCGCGACATCAAGTGGTTGTTCTCGCACGCAGGCGGCACCATCCCCATGCTGGCCGGTCGGGTCAACTTCTTCCATGGCAATGCCAAAAATGCAGCCATGTTTGCCCCCAATGGCATTGAGGCCGAACTCAAGCGCCTGTACTACGACACCGCCAACGCGACCCACCCGGCCCCGATGGCGGCGCTGCTCAAGCTCATCCCCTCGACCCAAGTGGTGTATGGCAGCGACTACCCCTATGTGGCCATGGACACCCAGGCCGCGGCCCTGACCCAGTTGGGTTTGGACGCCCAGGTGCTGGCGCAAATTCAGCAAGGCAACGCCAACCGATTGTTGGCGCGCAATTGATCTCAGGAGACCGCTGATGAAACCCTTGTTCCAAAGCATGGCCCGCTCCCCACGGTGGGTTGCGCTGGCCTTGTTGGTCGGCTGTGCCGCACCAAGCCCCGTGGTGGCCCCGGCCAATGACCCGGTCACCCTGAGGGTGAATGTGTTTCGCGGTGGCAGCAATATCCCCATTTACATGGGTTTGGAAAAAGGTTACTTCCAGCGCCGCGGCATCACACTGGAGATGCAGTTCACGCCCAACTCCGACCAGCAGCGCGCTGGTTTGGCGGCGGGCCGTTTTGAAATCGCGCATGCAGCGGTGGACAACGCTGTGGCCATGATTGAAGTGGCCAAAAACGATGTCATCATCATCGCCGGTGGCGACGGTGGCATGAACGAGTTGTTGGTGCGCCAAGACATCAACAAGCCAGCCGACATCCGTGGCCGCACCTATGTGGTCGATGCACCCAACACCGCCTATGCCTTGATCGGGCGCAAGGTGTTCAAAAATGCCGGCTTGATCGATGGCCGCGATTACAAACTTGACCCACTGGGTGGCTCTGAGACCCGCACCAAGGGACTGGACACGCCCGCCGGCGCAGCCACCATGCTCAACCCGCCTTGGAACTTCATTGCCCGCGACCGTGGTGCCAAAAGTTTGGGTCGAACCATGGAGCTTTATGGCCCCTACCAAGCGGTGGGCGCGTTTGTGATGCGGCCATGGGCCAAAGCCAATGCCTCGGCGTTGGAGCGCTACATGGCGGCCTACATTGAAGGTTGCCGTGCAGCCCAAGACCCGCTGCAAAAAAACCAAGTGCTGGCCGTGCTCAAGCGCGAACTCAAACTTGACGATCGATTGACCGATTTGACTTACCGCGAACTGATGTTGCCCGGCAACGGCTTGTCCAAAGACTGTGCTTTGGACTTGCAGGGTTTCAAAAATGTGCTGGCCCTGCGTGCCGATATCGAAGGGCAGTGGGGTGGTCAAGCCCCCGCACCTGAGAAGTTCTTGGACTTGTCTTATTTCGAGCGCGCCCTCAAGCACACCATGCCTTGACGATTTAAGTGGGGCCAGCCTGTGCAAAGCCTGCCGAACTTTGCAGGGGGTTTGTCGGGCTGGGGCGAAGAGGATTCATCGCGCCGGCATGGGTATCAAAAGGATCTCTCATGAAAACACTGAACCGCCGTTTCATTTTGGGGGCCGTTTGCGCTTGTGCCTTGGGGGTGACACCCTTGCAAGCGCAAACCAGCTACCCGAGCAAACCCATTCGCATCGTTGTGCCCACCGCACCTGGTGGGGGCTATGACGTGATTGGACGCTTGGTCGCCGAGCGACTGGGCCAGGAGTTGGGCCAGTCCATCGTGGTCGAAAACCGCACCGGCGCGGGCACCTTGGTGGGCACGCAGTTTGTGGCCAACGCGACCCCCGATGGTTACACCTTGGTGGTGGGCGGTTTGGCCAACATGGCACTCAACTTAGGGCTTTACAAAAACCCGCAATACACCGCTGCCGACTTCACACCGATTGGCCTGATGGCCAGCTTCAGCTACACCTTGGTGGCGCGCAAAGACCTGCCGCAAAACACCTTGAAGGAAGTCGTCACCTACGCGCACCAAAATCCTGGCAAGCTCAGTTTGGCCACCGGTGGCGCTGGCTCGGGCCAACACGTGGCGGGTGTGTTGTTCAAGCAGTTGGCCAAAGTGGACATCGTCGAGATTCCCTACAAAGGCGCGCAACCGGCTTATACCGATATGTTGGGCGGGCGGGTCGATTTGTTCTTTGATAACACCACGACCGCCCAGCCACTGATCGAGGCCGGTCGCATCAAACCCTTGGCCACTTCTGGCACGCGGCGCGAGCTGTCCATGCCGCAAATCCCGACCGCGCGCGAGGCGGGTGTCGATGGCCTGGAGATGGAAAGTTGGATTGGTATTTTTGCCCCGGCCAAAACCCCTGCGCCGGTGCTGGAAAAATTGCGCGCTGGCTTGGCCAAAGTGACCGCTCAGCCCGACTTGCGCCAGCGTTTGGAAAAAGGCGGCTGGCGCATGATGGGCATGTCTGTTTCTGAGGCCGAAAGCTATGCCCGTGCAGAAGCCGAAAAGTGGACACGCTTTTTGAAACAAGCAGGTATTTCAGGTGACTGACGCCCACGCCATCGAGCAGGTGGTGCGCCATTGGGCGCTGTGCCGCGATACCCGCCAGTGGGAGGGTCTGCGCCGGTGCTATGCCCCTGGTGCCAGCGTCAAAACAACCTGGATGGTGGGTAGCGCAGACGACTTCATCGCCGCTTCGATCAAAGGCGCAGACAATCCCAATGCCCCACAGTCTTTGCATTCGATCGGGGCCAGCTCCATCGAGGTATTGGGCGACAAGGCCCTGGCCGAAACCCGCATGGTGCTGATGCTGCGTGCCCCACTCGATGGGGTAGAGGTGGACATCACCGCCTGGGGGCGGTTTTTGGATTTTTTTGTACGCCACCAGGGCCGTTGGTGCATCCAACAACGCCACCCCATCCACGAAAAAGACCGCGTCGACCCGGTCGACCCTGCTGCCGTGATCAAGCTCGACGCCGCTCGTTTGGCGCGTTTGCCCAAAGCCTATCGCCACATCACCTATATGCAGTCTTTGCAAGGCGCGACCATCACGCCCGACTTGGTGCAGCACAATTCGCCCGAACAAGCGCTGTTGTACCAAGCGGCGCAAGACTGGTTGCGGGGCTGAAACCACTGTTGTGGTCAAGCCTGTTTGAGCGCCGCGCAGAGACTGACCCCATAGGAACCAACCAAACATGAGCACACCCACCCCAGCGCAAGACACAGACCTGTGGCGCAACCAACCCCACGCGGCCGTGTCTGCCAGCGCACACGTGCCTTTTGTGGCCGCGCACCGCTCGCCCGACCCGGCGATTGAAATCATCGACCCCTCTTTTGCCCGCTACCGCTTGTTCAGCGCGGGGGTGGAACAATTGACCAGCGGCATGCGTTGGGCCGAGGGACCGGTGTATTTTGGTGACCACCGCGCCTTGTTGTTCTCGGACATCCCCAACAACCGCATCTTGCGCTTTGATGAGGTCAGCGGTCAGACCAGCGTGTTTCGCGCCCCCTCGCAGTTTGCCAACGGCCTGTGCCGCGACCGACAAGGCCGCTTGTTGGCCTGCGAACATTTGGGGCGGCGTGTCACGCGCACCGAGCATGACGGGCGCATCAGCGTGCTGGCCGATGCGTTTGAGGGCAAGCGCCTGAACTCTCCCAACGACATCGTGTGCGGCGCGGATGGCAGCATTTGGTTCACCGATCCGGTGTTTGGGCTCAGCGGCCATTGGGAGGGCGAACCCGCCACCCCCGAGTTGGGGCAAAACGTGTACCGCATTGACGGGCAAACCGGCGCGCTCAGCGTGGTGGTGAGCGACCTGCAAGGCCCCAATGGTTTGGCCTTCAGCCCCGATCAAAGCCATTTGTATGTGGTTGAGTCGCGCGCCAAACCGCATCGCTTGGTGTGGCGCTACCGCGTCAACACAGCGGGCACGCTGTCGGACAAAACTTTGCTGATCGACGCCCAAGGCCCCGGTGCATTGGACGGTATCAAGGTGGACGTGGACGGCAATATTTGGTGCGGCTGGGGGAGCGATGGCTCAGTGGGCGCTGACTTGGAAGCCCTGGACGGGGTGCGGGTGTTCAGCCCCCAAGGCCAGGCCATTGGGCACATCCACCTGCCCGAGCGCTGCGCCAACCTGGCATTTGGCGGGCCGCAACGCAACCGCTTGTACATGGCCAGCAGCCATTCGCTGTATGCCTTGTTCGTCAATACCCAAGGGGCGGTGGCTTACTGAGGGTGCCTTCTTTGGCCACAATCGGTTCCCCATTGGCATAACGTCCATGAAAGCGAAACCAGTCTTCGGCCGATAAGGCGTCGGGCAGGATTTGTTTGAACGCCTCGGGCGTGCCGCGCGGGCCTTTTTGCTCTTCGTAATACAAAAACATGTGGTGGATGTCTTTGAGGAAAAGACGGCGCAGAAAAATCGGCATGGCCAATTTGGCTTTCACCGGCACGCCGCTGACTTTCTGTAAAGCCGCAGCCACTTGCGACAAATCGCCTTGCCAGCCAATCACATCCAGGGTTTTGCCCAGCCATTGATCGGGGTTGTGGAACTGGATCGCTGCTGCCCGGCCAATGTCGTAGGTCGCGCAGAATTTGCAGTCTTGCAGGCTCAAAAATTTAACGATACCTTTTTTGAGCGGGTTCCAATTGGCGGGGTCGTCCAGGTTTTCAAAAAACGCGCAGGGCCGCAAAATGGAATAGGCAACGCCTGAGGCCTTCAGGTATTTCTCCAGCGCCACCTTGGCATGCAGATGGACGACATGCTCGTCAAACAGTTCCGCGTCGGCCACGCTCATGAAGATCAAGTGCTCTACACCAGCGGCCTTGGCCGCGTCAATGGCGGCGCGGCCTTGCTCAATTTCCACGCCGACCTTTTTTCCAGCGGCCGCAAAGTAGTCGGTGATCACAAACATTTTGCGCGCACCCGTTTGCGCCAAAGCCCGGTCAAGATCAGCGCGCACCGTGTAATTGCACACCACAGGGTTCACGCCTAGGCTCGACAAGGTGTGCGTGTTCGAGCGGGTGGTGCCGTGCACGGAAAAACCTGCATCGCGCAAAGCGCGGCAGACGTTGCGACCGACTTTGCCGGTGGCGTTGAGGACCAAAACAGATGGGTTGGACATGGCAAAACTCTTTTGCTGAAAATCAAGAAGTGGGGGGTGTTTTGCGGATCGAGGGCAAACCAAACGGGGTTATCAGCAAAGCCAAAAACCAAATCACCGGGCCACCCACGGTGCCCGCGTTGAGTTCGATCACGCCAGGTGTGACCATGCAAAACAAAAAGGCAAGGTCGGCAATGCCAATCACCACCACACCCATGGCATAGCCCAACCAAGCAGGGCCCTTGAGAATCATCCAAGCCACAAACAGACCGAGCACGCCGTAGCCGCCCACATCCGTGGCGAAATTCACAATCAACTGCCCGTGGGCAAAAGCGGTGGCCGCATCACTGGCGTGCACAAAGGCTTCGCGCGGCATGGCGCGGCCACCAATGAGCATGGTCCATTGGCTCATCGGGTTGCCTGCCAAGTACTGGTGCAGGCCTTCAGCGCCCACCCAAATGTGGAGCACGCTCCACAACACAAACATCCAAGCGCCCACTTTGGCTGGGGTGCGCAAGGGTTCAAGGGTGGGGATGGTGTTCATGGGCAGACCTGTTGGGTATTGAGAAGTTTGGATTTTTATAGATTCATTTAAGTTAATAAAGATCATTAAATGAGATTTATTGTTCTGAAAATGGGACAATAAAGGCATGGAAATCTTTAAAAACATGCACTTGTTTGTCGAAGTGGCCAAAGCGAGCAGTTTTCGCCGCGCGGGTGATGTGCTTGAAATGCCGCCTTCCACGGTGTCGCGGCGCATCGCTGATTTGGAGCGCGACCTGGGCTTGCGTTTGTTCAACCGCAGCACACGCCGGGTGGAACTGACCGAGGGTGGGCGTTTGTATTTTGATAATTGCAAACGCATCATCGAAGAGGCCGAGTTGGCCCACCAAGCGCTGACCGACTTGCAAACCCAACCCAGCGGGGTGTTGCGGGTGTCGATGCCGGTGGATTTCAGCGTGATTTATCTCAGCCCATTGTTGGCAGACTTTGCGCGTCGCCATCCCCAGATCCAATTTGAATTGGACCTCTCGCCCAACCAGGCCGACTTGATGGGTGAAGGTGTGGACATGGCGATCCGCATGGGGCCGCCCAAAGACACCAACTTGATCGCCCGCCCGATTGCCCAACTCAACACCCTGTTGGTGGCCTCACCCAGCTATCTCCAATCACGCTCAACTCCCCAAACACCTGCCGATTTGACGGGCCATGATTGTTTGCGCATGAAGGATTCGCCCTGGTCCTTGGTCCACCTCCATGGGCGCACCGAGGTGGTTTCTGTGGGTGGCACTTTCATTGCCAATAACCGCGGCTTGTTGCATCAATTGGCCTTGAAAGGGCAGGGTATTGCGATCACGGCCCAAGACTGGGTGCAAGATGATTTGGCCACTCAACGCTTGGTGCGTGTGCTGCCTGAATGGTCGCCGCCTGTGGTGCAGGCTTATGCCCTGACCACCACGCGGTTGCTGCCGGCCAAGGTGCGCTTGTTCTTGGACTTTTTGGTTGAACACATGGCTTGCCAGCCCAAGTCATCGGGCTGGCAAGGCTAAGTCAACATCAAGCGGCCAAAAAAAACGGGTGGTGCCCGAAGCACCACCCGCTGTTCAAGTTTGGGCCTTTGGCCCAGTGATCAGCGACCTGCGGCTGCTTTGAGCGCGGCTGCGCGGTCGGTTTTTTCCCATGTGAAGTCGGGCTCATTGCGGCCAAAGTGGCCGTAAGCAGCGGTCTTCTCGTAAATCGGTCGCAGCAAATCGAGCATCTGGATGATGCCTTTGGGGCGCAGGTCGAAATGCTCGTTGACCAGTGCGGCGATTTTGTCGTCGGCAATCACGCCAGTGCCGTGGGTGTTGACGGTGATGTTCATCGGACGGGCCACGCCAATTGCGTACGCCACTTGCACCTGGCACTGGGTGGCCAAGCCGGCTGCGACCACGTTTTTCGCCACATAGCGGGCGGCGTAAGCAGCCGAGCGGTCGACCTTGGAGGGATCTTTGCCCGAAAACGCGCCACCACCATGGGGGCAAGCGCCGCCGTAGGTGTCGACAATGATTTTGCGACCGGTCAGGCCGCAGTCACCCTGCGGGCCACCGACGACAAAGCGGCCGGTGGGGTTGATCAGGTATTTGGTGTCCTTGAGCCACTCTTTGGGCAACACTGGCTTGATGATTTCTTCGATGACGGCCTCATTGAACTCGGGCTTCATCTTGTCGCCCAAGCTCATCTCGGGGGCATGTTGCGAGGAGATCACCACGGTGTCGATGCTGTGGGGCTTGCCATCGACATAGCGCATGGTCACTTGGCTTTTCGCGTCGGGGCGCAAAAAAGGCAGACGGCCATCGCGGCGCAGTTGGGCTTGGCGCTCCATCAGGCGGTGGGCATAGTAAATCGGGGCGGGCATCAGCTCGGGGGTTTCGCTGCAAGCAAAGCCAAACATCAAACCTTGGTCGCCAGCGCCGGTGTTCAAGTGGTCGTCTGAGGCGTGGTTCACGCCCTGGGCGATGTCGTTGGACTGCTTGTCATAACAAACCATGACGGCGCAACCTTTGTAGTCGATGCCGTACTCTGTGTTGTCATAGCCGATGCGCTTGATGGTGTCTCTGGCCACTTGGATGTAGTCCACATGCGCGTTGGTGGTGATCTCACCGGCCAACACCACCAAGCCGGTGTTGCACAGGGTTTCAGCGGCCACGCGGCTGCGCGGATCTTGCTTGAAGATGGCATCCAAAATCGCGTCAGACACTTGGTCGGCGACCTTGTCGGGGTGACCTTCGGAAACAGATTCAGATGTGAATAGATAGTCGTTCGCCATGTTTGATACTCCATGTGGTTGATGTTGACGCGTTGCCAACTTCGGGAGCCTGGCGAACGCTTTAGCAGATGGTTCAGGGGTTGCCCCAAACCTTTGCCACCGAGGTGGCGGTCGCCCTGCAAGTTGTTCAGTAACTCAGCGACAATCAGATTGTAGCCAAAAACGCGTGCCCCAATCGCTGGGTTTTGATGGCTTGTTTGACTGCACCCCACTGCCCATGACCGCATTGTTTCGACTGCTCGCCCGACTGCCCTTGCCATGGCTGCATACCTTGGGCGTGGGTTTGGGTTGGTTGGCGTGGTGGGCCTCGCCCACCTACCGTCGCCGCTTTACCCAAAACACACGGGCCGCTGGATTCGATTGGGAGCAGGTGCGGCCCGCGATCAGCGCCGCTGGTGTGATGCTCGCCGAGTTGCCCTGGCTGTGGATGCGATCGACCAGCAAAACCTCTGAACTGCCGTTGCATTGGGATGGTTTGGACCATGTTCAAGCGGCCTTGGCGCGGGGACGTGGTTTGATTTTTTTATCCCCTCATCTGGGTTGCTGGGAGTTGGGGGCGCAATTGATGGCCGAGCAGTTGGGTCCGCGCCACGGCCCCTTGTGGGTGCTTTACCGACCGGCACGCAAAGCTTGGCTGCAAGAGGTGGTCTCGGCTGCACGTCAGCGCCCCTTTATGCAGGCTGCACCTGCCAGCCTGGCGGGGGTGCGCCAGTTGCTGCGCACCCTGCGCCAAGGTGGTCACATTGGCATCTTGCCCGATCAAGTGCCCCCTTTAGGGCAGGGCGTTTGGTCGCGGTTTTTTGGGCGTGATGCTTACACCATGACCCTGGGTGTGCGCTTGGCGCGCCAAACCGGTGCCAGCGTGCTCATGTGTTGGTGTGAACGACTGCCCCATGGACAAGGCTACATCAGCCATTTCGAGCCATGGGACGATGCAGGCTTGTACGACGCGCAAACCCCCCTAGATGTTGCTGTGTTGGGCATGAACCAGCACATCGAAGCCATGGTGCGGCGCGCACCCGGCCAATACCTGTGGGGCTATGCGCGGGACAAGCAACCGCGCTCCGAGGGCTGACCATGTTCAATGCCTTGGGCTTGGCGTTCATGCGTTGGCTGTCGCTTTGGCCACTGGCTTGGGTGCGCGCTTTGGGTTGGCTGTTGGGGCACGTGTTGTATGTGGCGGTGCCTGCGCGCCGCCGGGTGGTGATGGTCAACCTGGCCTTGTGCTTCCCACCCTGGACGCACGATGAGCGCAAGCGCTGGGCCAGACGATGCTTTGTGGCCTTTGCCCAGGCTTGGTTGGACCGCAGTTGGTTGTGGCATGCCCCCCCCGATGTGGTGCGACAGCGGTTGAACTGGGTGGGCGATTGCGATGCTTTGGCGCGACCTGGTGGTGTGGTGGTGTTTGCGCCGCATTTTGTCGGCTTGGATGCGGGATGGACGGCTTGGACGCTGGCCAGCGATGCACCGTTGCACACCATTTACACACCGCAGTCGAACCCCGCCATAGACGTTTGGATTGCCCACGGGCGCCAACGTTTTGGCCAAGTGAATTTGTGCCGACGCGCCGACGGCGTTCAACCCTTGATTGCGGCACTGCGCCGTGGGGAACGCTTGTACCTGTTGCCCGACATGGACAGTGGCGAGGACGATACCGTTTTTGTGCCGTTTTTTGGCGTGCCTGCCGCCACCCTGACCTCGTTGTCACGCTTTGCAAAGCTGGGCCGCGCGCGGGTGGTGCCCATCACCACCCGAATGACCGCCACGGGCTATGAAGTGCAGGTTCACCCGGCTTGGTCTGACGTGCCCAGTACCGATGCGCTGGCCGACACGGGGTTGATGAACCAGCGCCTGGCCCAGTGGATTGAAACCATGCCCGATCAGTATTTTTGGGTGCACAAGCGCTTTAAAACCCGCCCCCCCGGGCAGGCCGATGTTTATGCACAGCCCAAAAAGCCACCGATCTGAGCGGCCACCACCTCGGGCTGTTCGTGCACCACCCAATGGCTGGCATCGGCCAAGGTGTGCATGGTCAATTGCGGGATGTGGGCGTCCAATCCGTCGATCAGGCCCGCCAGCAAGGCCTTGTCGAGCAAGCCCCAAATGACCAGCACGGGCACATCGACGCGCAGCATGGCCTCGGGCAGGCTGATGGCTGAAGCGGCGGCATCGTCTGCGCGCGGCGGACGCAAAGGGGAGGCGCGGTAATAGTTCAAACCACCCTCCAGCCCGTGGTCCCACACAGCGCGGTAGCGGTTTTTCATGTCGTCATCGAGCCAAGCCACCGGCCCATCGGCCAGGCCGCTGAAAAAGCCCCACAAACGGCGGTAATCATCGGCTGCCAGCAAGGCCGCAGCGTCGGGGCGGATCAGAAAATTCATGTACGCGCTGGCCGCTTGCTGGGCCGGACTGTGTTGCAAGTCGCGCAAAAAGGTGCCTGGGTGGGGCGAGTTGATGATCACCAGTCGTTGCAACCGTGCCGGGTGTTGGTTGGCCAGGTTCCAGGCCACCGCGCCGCCCCAGTCGTGGGCCACCAATGCGGCCAAGGCTTTGTCGGGGCTGATGATGTCGATCAACGCCAAGATGTCTTGCACCAGGTGCTTGGCGCGGTAGGCGGCTGAATCTGTGGGGGCGCTGGAGGTTTCAAAGCCGCGCAAATTGGGTGCCACGCAAAAGTAGCCACCGTTTTGGGGCAGTGAGAAATGATCCAACAAGGCATCCCAAGCAAATGCCCCTTCGGGGAAACCGTGCAAAAACAGCAACACAGGTCGCCCAACCTGGCCGCTGTGGCGGCAATTCAAGGTGATGCCGTGGGGCAGGGCGTGTCGGGTTTCAGTGATGTCCGCCATCGGTATTCTCTTGGTCAGCGTCCAAGCCAGTGTCTGAGCCAGTGCTCAGGTCCACGCCCACACTTGCAGGGGGTGTCCAGCCTGCCACCCATTGCGACAACAGCAAAGCAGTTTCTTCCACCCCTTGGCGTTTGCGGGCTGAGAACAAGCGCACTTGTCCGCCACCGGCTTGCAAGCGGGCAATGGACAAGGCCTTGGCCGCTTCGCTGCGGTTGAGCTTGTCTGCTTTGGTCAGCAGCACCAAAAAATGCATGCCCGCTTCGACGCGCGGTCGAATCACTTCGAGCAAGATGTCGTCGAGTTCGGTCAAGCCGTGGCGCGGGTCGCACAACAAGACCACGCCACACAGGTTGTCGCGGGTCATCAGGTAATTGGCCATCACCTGTTGCCAGCGGATTTTGTCTTGCTTGGGCACAGCGGCGTAACCATAGCCGGGCAGATCGGCCAACACCGCATCGGTTTGGCCCTGGCGACCCAAGGCAAACAAATTGATGTGTTGGGTGCGCCCGGGCTTTTTGGAGGCAAAGGCCAGCTGGTTTTGCTGCGTCAAGGTATTGATACAGGTGGACTTGCCTGCGTTGGAGCGGCCCACAAAAGCGATTTCGGGCAAGCGGTACTGCGGCAAGTGGTGCAGTTGCGCGGCCGTGATCAAAAACCGGGTGGTGTGCAGCCATCCCATGGCCTGTTTGGTCTGCAAAGCCAAGTCAGCTGCCACGGTGGGCGCGTCAGGGGCGATGGCATTGGCGGGAGCGTCAGGTGGGTGGGGCTGGGTCATCACGGGTCCGGCAGGAGGTGGGGGGCCCGTGGACCCCAAGTGGGCATTGTAGAATCCACCGGTTTAGCGCCACCCAACTGACCCAAGCCATGAAGCTGTTTGCCCCCCTCTTTGTTGCCGCCGCACTCGCGTTGCCTGTATTTACCCTGCAAGCCGCCGACAAGGCCCCCGCCGCCAAAGCCCCTGATGTGGCCAAAGGCGAGGCCAGTTTTGCGCCTTGTGCGGCCTGCCACGGTGCCGATGGCAACTCGGGTTCGCCTGCCAATCCCAAATTGGCCGCTCAGCACCCTGAGTACATCAACAAGCAGTTGCAAGAATTCAAGTCGGGCAAGCGCGCCAACGCCATCATGTCGGGCATGGTCGCTGCCCTGAGCGCAGATGACATGAAAAACATTTCGGCTTGGTTGGCGCAGCAAAAAGCCAAGCCCGGCTTTGCCAAAGACAAGCAAACCGTGGCCTTGGGTGAGCGCATCTACCGCGGTGGCATTGCCGATCGGCAAATCCCAGCTTGCGCCGGGTGCCACAGCCCCAACGGCGCGGGCCTGCCCTCGCAGTACCCCCGTTTGAGTGGCCAGCATGCCGACTACACCGTTGCTCAACTGAGCGGGTTTCGCGACGGTGTGCGCCTAAACAACCTGACCATGACCCAAGTGGCGGCCAAGCTCAATGACCGTGAGATCAAAGCGGTGTCTGATTACATAGCCGGTTTGCGTTGAGCCTTGGCCCTACCGGGCATACAGAAACCGGCCCACCAGGCCGGTTTTTTTTCGGGCCTGCGGCACAATGGCCTGACTTTGATCGGAGACCGCCATGTTGATACGCCCCCAAGATGATGGAAACAGCCACCCACTGCCCAGCGAGATCACGCCAGCGCATGCCCACCACAATCGCCGCGCGATGATGCAGCACCTGGCCGCGGGCGTGGCCGGTGTGGCGCTGGCCAGTTGGGCTGCGCGCCAAGCCTGGGCCCAAGGTGATAAATCGGGTGCGACCCGGCCCGGCAAACTGCCCGCCTTGGCTGCCAGGCCCTCGAGCTTGGTCGGGGCCAATACGATGGAAAAGCCCACCACTTATGCCGACGCCAGCACGTACAACAACTTTTATGAGTTTGGCACCGACAAGGCCGATCCGGCCAAAAACGCGCACAGCTTGAAAACACGGCCTTGGTCGGTTGAGGTTGAAGGCTTGGTGAAAAAACCTGGCCGCTGGGACATTGAAGACCTGCTCAAACTCAGTGCCATGGAAGAACGCATTTACCGCATGCGCTGCGTTGAAGGTTGGTCGATGGTGATCCCTTGGATTGGTTATTCCTTGTCCGAACTGATCAAGCGCGTCGAGCCCCAAGGCAGCGCCAAATTTGTTGAATTCGTGACCTTGGCCGACCCCAAAACCATGCCTTTCGTGGGATCACGGGTGCTGGAATGGCCTTATGTGGAGGGTTTGCGCATGGACGAGGCCATGCATCCCTTGACCTTGTTGACTTTTGGCATGTATGGCGAAATGCTGCCCAACCAAAACGGGGCCCCCATTCGCTTGAATGTGCCATGGAAGTATGGTTTTAAAAACGCCAAAAGCATTGTGAAAATTCGCTTTGTTGAAAAGCAACCGGCCACCGCTTGGTACAAGGCAGCCTCACACGAGTATGGTTTTTATTCCAATGTGAACCCCAACGTGGACCACCCGCGTTGGAGTCAGGCCACCGAGCGGCGCATTGGTGAAGATGGGTTGTTGTCCAAAAAACGCAAGACTTTGATGTTCAACGGTTACGAAGCACAGGTCGGCCAGTTGTACGCCGGCATGGACCTGACCAAAAACTACTGAGCTTTTCATGTGGCGCCACCCTGCGGCCAAGCCTTTGCTGGGGGTGTTGTTGGCGTTGCCCGCCTGTTGGCTGTTGGTTGCTGCGGTCAACGACTTGTTGGGCCCCAACCCGGCCGAGGCCTTGATTCGGCAAACTGGCGACTGGACCCTGCGCGCGTTGTGCTTGGCCCTGGCCGTGACCCCGTTGCGTGTGCTCACTGGCCAGCTTGTGCTGATGCGCTTTCGGCGCATGATGGGTGTGAATGTGTTTGTGTACGCCGTTTTGCACCTGTTGTGCTACGCCTGGCTGGACATGGGCTTGGAGCTGGCAGACATCGCCCGCGACATTGCCAAGCGCCCTTTCATCCTGGTGGGCTTTTTGGCCTTGCTGGTGCTGGCCAGTTTGGCCGCCACCTCTTACAACCGGGCGGTGCGCTGGCTCGGCCCTCAGCGGTGGCAGGCTTTGCACCGCAGTGTGTATGCCGTGGCCGCACTGGCTGTGCTGCATTTTTACTGGATGCGGGCGGGTAAAAACAACCAAGTGGAGGTGTGGGTTTACGGCGGTATTTTGGCCACCTTGCTGGTGTGGCGGTTGTGGCACAGGTGGCGTGACCGCCCGCGCACATGATGGGCTGAACCCGTTTCGCTGGCGGTCACCCCGCCCTTTGCCAGTCGCTGCGCTCCGATGTTGTCGGGCGCCGCACCCACCTTCGGTGCTGCGAAAGTGAGTGCAGGAGGCTCACATGCCCCGAGATGGCGGTTGAGAAGGGGCGATCAGATCAAGTGTTCGCCGCGCATTTGGTCTTGCGCGCTTTCGCGTTCGCGAATGATGTGCACTTTGTCACCGTCGACCAACACCTCGGCGGCGCGCCCGCGGGTGTTGTAGTTGCTTGCCATGCTCATGCAGTAAGCACCGGCGGAGAGCACGGCCAAATGGTCGCCAGCCCGCACGTCCAAAGCGCGGTCGCGGCCAATCCAATCGCCGCTTTCGCACACCGGGCCGACCACGTCGTATACCGTCTCGGGGACGCTGCGCGAGTGCAAGGGCACGATTTGGTGAAACGCCTGGTACATGGCAGGGCGGGGCAAATCGTTCATGGCCGCGTCGATGATGCAAAAGTTTTTTTGCTCACCCGGCTTGAGGTAGAGCACCTCGGTCAAGCAGACCCCGGCGTTGCCCACCAAGGAGCGCCCCGGCTCAATCATCAAAGGGCGCTGGCCAAACCCGCGCGCATCCAAGCGCGCGAACAATTGCGCCCACAAGGCGTCTGCGGCGGGCGGGGTGTCGCCGTTGTAGTTGATGCCCAAGCCCCCGCCAAAATCGAGGTGGTGAATGGGCACACCCGCGGCCTCGACGGCTTGCACCAAGTCCAGCACCTTGTCCACCGCATCCAGGTATGGGCCAACGCTGGTGATTTGCGAGCCAATGTGGCAATCGATGCCGACCACGCGCAAGCCAGGCAATTGGGCCGCATGCAGATAACAGCGCAATGTGTCTTCGTGCGCGATGCCAAACTTATTGCCCTTCAAGCCGGTGGAGATATAGGGGTGGGTTTGGGGGTCTACGTTGGGGTTGACGCGGATGCTCACCGGCGCACGTTGCCCCAAGGACTGCGCCACGTCGCTGAGCACATCGAGCTCGGCTTCGCTCTCCACATTGAAGCAGGCGATGCCCGCTTGCAAGGCCCATTGCATTTCGGCGCGGGTTTTGCCCACGCCTGAAAAAATCACTTGGCTGGCCAGACCGCCAGCGGCCAATACGCGGGCGAGTTCGCCGCCCGAGACAATGTCAAAACCACAACCGGCTTGGGCAAAGACCTGCAACACGCCCAGAGATGAGTTGGCTTTCATCGCGTAATGAACGCGAGCATCGCGCCCTGCAAACGCTTTTTGATATGCGCCCAGGGCACTGAGCATGGCCGCCTTGGAATAGGCAAACAAGGGCGTGCCGTGCTGGGCCGCCAGTTCGGACAAGCGCACCTCTTCCAGCCACAACTGGCCCTGGCGTTGGGACAAAAAGGGCGAGCCTGGCAATTCGGTGGGGTTCATGGTGTTTGGGGCGTGGCCGTGGGGGCGGCGGGCGTGGATGGGGTGGGGGTGCTGTAGGGGCCGCGCTGATCGGGGGGTGCGTTGCTGGGCAAGTACAAGGCACCGCGTTGGCCACAGGCCGATGCCATTGCGGCCACACCGACGGCAAGGACAAATCGGCTGAATAGAATGGGCCTGTGTTTCATTTTGAAATTGTAGCCAGCGCCTGTGGCGCCTTTGTATGACCGATACCGAATTCATGAACCTGGCCGAGGCCTTGCTGCTGTCGGTCGAGCAGCATTGCGACCGCATCAACGAAAACACCGATGCAGACATCGATAACCAGCGGGTGGGCGGCATGGTCACCTTGGTGTTTGCCAACCGCAGTCAGGTGGTGATCAACCTGCAAAAACCCTTGCACGAGGTGTGGCTGGCCACCCGCAGCGGGGGCTACCACTATCGGCACGATGGCAAAGCGTGGATGGACACCAAAGGGCAGGGTGATTTTTGGGTGCAGCTGAGCACCGATGCCAGCGCCCAGGCAGGCTTGCCGCTGACTTTTAGTTCTTGAACAGGTCGAGGATTTTCTTTTTCTCGTCGGCCGCGGGCAGCTCGCTGTTACCCGACTTGCCCTCCAGGCCCAAACTGCTGATGCCCGCGCCCCGTGCAAACTCGGCGAAAAACCAGTCGCCCGCGTCATAGACCACCCCTGGGGGGGCGCTCAACTCGGTGATGGGCGTATTTTTGAGAGCGGTTTGCATGTATTGGATCCACACCGGCAGGCTCAGACCGCCCCCGGTTTCGCGGTCACCGAGCTTGCGCGGTGTGTCATAGCCAATCCAGGTCACGGCGGTCAAGGTGGGGTGGTAACCGGCAAACCACGCATCCATCGAATCGTTGGTGGTGCCAGTTTTGCCATAAATGTCATTGCGCTTGAGGGTCGACTGCGCTTTGGACGCTGTGCCCGAGCGGGTCACCTCTTGCAGCAGGCTGCTCATCACAAAGGCATTGCGCGCACTGATGGCGCGCACCGACTCTTCTTGTTCAATCGGGGTGTAGTCTGACAGCACTTTGCCCATGGCATCGGTCACCTTGCTGATCAAATACGGGTTGATGCGAAAGCCGCCATTGGCAAACACCGAATAGCCAGTGGCCATTTGCAGCGGCGTGACCGAACCGGCCCCCAGCGCCATGGTCAGGTACGCCGGGTGGCGCTGGGCATCAAAACCAAATTGGGCGATCCAGTTTTGCGCATTTTGCGGCCCCACGGCCTCGAGCACGCGAATCGAGATCATGTTTTTGGATTTCGCCAAACCCTTGCGCAGCGTCATGGGCCCTTCAAAGGTGCCGTCGTAATTTTTCGGTTCCCAGGCTTGGCTGCCCGTCACGCTGGCGTCGTAAAACAGCGGTGAATCGTTGACCACGGTGGCCGGGGTGAAGCCTTTTTCCAGGGCGGCCGAATAAATAAAGGGCTTGAAACTAGACCCCGGCTGACGCCACGCCTGGGTCACATGGTTGAATTTGTTTTTATCAAAGTCAAAGCCACCGACCAGGGCGCGGATGGCGCCGTCGCGCGGGTCCAGGGCAACGAAGGCCCCTTCCACCTCGGGCAGCTGGGTGATTTCCCAGTTGGTGGTGCCCTTGACGATGCGAATCACCGCCCCGGGCCGCAGCTTGATGTTGGGGGGCGACTTATCGGTCAAGCCCGATTGAACGGGTTTGAGGCCTTCTCCGGTGACCTCGATCACCTCGCCGTTTTGCCGCACCGCGCGCACCAGTTTGGGTGTGGCCTCCAGCACCACCGCCGCAAGCAAGTCGCCCTTGTCGCCTTGTTCGATCAAGGTGTCGTCGATCAGCTCTTCGCGCTCACGGGCGTTGCTGGGCAGGTCGATGAATTTTTCCGGGCCACGGTAGTGTTGGCGTTTTTCATAGTCCATGATGCCCCGTCGCAGCGACTGGTAGGCCACTTCTTGATCGGCGGCGCGCACCGTGGTGTAGACCTTCAAGCCCCGGGTATAGGCGTCGGCACCGTACTGGGCAAACATCAATGAGCGCGCCATTTCGGCCACATAGTCAGCATGGTTGCGAAAGCCTTGGTTGGCATTGCGCACCTTGAGCTCTTCGCCCTTGGCCTGATCTGCTTGGGCCTGGGTGATGAAGCCGTTGTCGAGCATGCGCTCGATGATGTAGAGCTGGCGCGAGCGGGCCCGCTTGGGGTTGCTGATGGGGTTGTAAGCCGAGGGCGCTTTGGGCAACCCCGCGAGCATGGCCGCTTCGGCCACGGTGATGGCCTTCAAGGGTTTGCCAAAATAGGCCTCGCAGGCGGCGGCAAATCCGTAGGCGCGGTTGCCTAAGAAAATCTGGTTCAGGTAGATCTCAAAAATTTGGTCTTTGCTCAGCAAGTGTTCGAGCTTGAAGGTCAGCAGCACCTCGTAAATTTTGCGGGTAAAGGTTTTCTCGGTGCTCAGGTACACGTTGCGCGCCACCTGCATGGTGATGGTCGACGCTCCCTGGCTTTTGGCCCGCCCCAGGTTGGCCAAACTCGCCCGTGCCAAGCCGATGTAATCGACCCCGCCGTGCTGATAAAAACGCGCGTCCTCGATGGCCAACACGGCGTCTTTCATCACCTGGGGGATTTCTTTGAATTCGGTGTAATTGCGCCGCTCTTCACCAAATTCACCAATCAAAGTGCCTTCAGCGGAAAAAACCCGCATCGACAGTTTGGGGCGGTAATCGGCCAGGTCTGAGATGTCGGGCAGTTGCGGGTAAGCCATGGCCAAGGCCAGCGCCACCAGCAAGGCCAGCGACAACGAACCGGCCACGCTCAAACCAATGGACCACTTGAAAAAGCCCCATACCAAGGCCCCCAATTGGGATGGGCTGCTGTCGCTGGACGGCGTATCGGGGGTGGACTTGCGGTTCATGGGCAACCGCGCCGGTGCGGCCGCCGCGGTGAAACAAAACGCCGATTATAAAAAATACAACACGGGCGTGAATGGGGTTGGCGGTATTGAAACCAAAAGCATTCATCGCTAGGATGTCTGCTCACATCAGGGGGTGCTCATGTCGTGGGTCAAAACCATCTCACGTTCAGGACGCCAAGCCTTGCTCGGGGTGGATTGGGGCGAGGGTGCTTTGAGCTTGGTGGCCGTGGACGGTCATCCGGCGCAGGGTTGGCGGCTGAGCCTGTGCGAGCAAGAAAGTTGGCTGGGTGAAGAAAGTCCCGGGCCCGCCTTGGCGCGCGCTTGGCGGCGCAGTGCCAGCCGGGTGCGCCGTGTGGCGCTGGCCGTGCCCGATGAGCGTGTGTGGCAACAGGTGATGGAGTTTGACCCCCGATTGCAAGGCGAGGACTTGCACTTTCAAATTGGCCTGCGCTTGCGAGATGAACTGCCATGGGACGTATCGCAGGTGAGCTGGGACTACGCCTTGCAAGAGGGGGGCAACCCCAAAGGGGCTGCGTATGGGGTGTGCGCGGTGGCCTTGCACGAGTTGCAGCCCATGCTCGATTGGGTGCGCTCAGCCGACCTCATGCCCTGGGTGGTGGACATCACCTCGCACGCGATGCAGCGTTGGGGTGCACATGCCCAGCGCTTGGTGCCTGGGCGCAGCAACGCGCAGGCCAGTCCCTTGGCCATGGGGCTGGCCTTGCGCCGGTTTGTCGCATGATGCCCATCAACTTGTTGCCCCAGCGTGAGCGCTTGTGGCAGCGACAACGCCGCTGGTGGCACCAGCGTTGGGCTTGGACCTTGGGGGTGTCGCTGGCCGTGTGGGCCGCAGCGGCCGGGGCATTGGCCTGGCAGCAGCAGCAGTGGAAAAACCTGAACGCGCAGGTGCAAGCCGACATGGACGCACAAGCCCCCCAACGCCAGGCCCACCAGCGTTGGACCCAAGAGCATCGCCAATGGCAAGACGCGCTGCAAGGCAAACACCAGCCCACCTGGGCCCAAGGCCAGCCTTGGCACAGTTGGCAAGCTTTGTCCCAGGCGATCACACCCCCACTTCGCTTGGAGCGTTTGGTTTGGAGCGCGCAGGGTGTGGTGGTGGCTGGCCACGCATTGCAAGCCGCTGACGCGGCCCAAGTGCTCAGCGATTGGCAGCTTCGCATGGGCAGCACAGGGGTGCAAGTGGTGTCAATGCAAACCTTGCCCGTCCAAGATCCGCAGGGCATGCCCGACCACTGGTGGGCATTTGAATGGCGTTGGGTGCCTGCGACCGCAATGCCAGGCGTGGCCGGCGCCACACCTGCGCCTGGCCCCAGCCAAGTCCCCATGGCGGCGAACCCGGCCATCGCCCCGCGAGCGCACCCATGAGCACGCGGGACCCAACGACAGCGGCAGGGCAGCCATTCCGCTCCATGGCTTGGCGCTGGGACACCCCGTGGGCCTGGTCTTTGGGCCAGCAAGTGGGCGTGCTCGCCGCCGGGGTTGGGGTGGCGTTGGCCGCTTGCATCTCTTCTTTGTGGCCACAGTGGGAGCAGTTGCTTGAATTGCAGCAAACGCACCAGGTGTTGCTGGCGCAACGGCAAACCAGCGAGCAACTGGTAAAAGAGTTGCCAGAGTTGGAACGCCAGGTTCAAGCCCTGCGCGAAGCGCACGCAAAGCGCAGTCCACCTGCCGTGCCAGGGCCCACCGCATGGCGGCTGCCGGTCGCGTGGTCGCCTGTGCTGGGGGTGGCCACGCCAGGGGTGGTGGGGCGTTGGCGTGGCGTCACACAAGGACCAGCCAGCGCGCAGGCCGCTGTGCTGTCGCAGCTCGCGCTGGGGACGCCCCCGCTCCAAGTGGAATTGGTGCGCATCGACCCAACCGGTCATTGGCGCTTGAGTTGGGAGGTGCCTGGGGTGTCACCCCCAGAGGGCCCCAGCACCGGGTATCTCCAAGCCGCCACTTGGGGGGATTTGTTGGAAGAACAAGCCATGCTGGCGCATTGGCGTGAACAGTTGCACAAGCAACCTGGGCGCTTGCAATGGCTGGCCCCTGAATTGCGCCGACCCCAGGAAGCCTTGGAAGCCTTTGAGCTGAGCCAGATGGTGTGGGTGGGTTGGTTGCATCAAGGCGAGCATCGGGTGGCCGTGGTCCAGGTTGGCCACACATTCCACCGGGTGGGTGTGGGCGCACACATGGGGCGACAGCACGGACGTGTGCAGCACATTGGCGACGACCATCTGATCTTGCGCCAGGTGCAACGCAACGCGCAGGGTGAGTGGGGTGCGCAGACCCTGCGCTGGCCAGCAGACACCACCACCCAAGTCCCCGGCACTGCAACGCCCACCAAGACAAAGGCCCGTCCATGAAGTCACCACCACTTTTGTGCGCAGCGACACGTCCCATGGCGCTGCAAACCGCAATGCGCAGATTGGGCCCATGGCACTGGGCAGCGGTTGGGTTGCTGGGCCTGAGCGCTTGCTGCATTTGCAGCGCAGCCAGTGCCCAGGGCCAGCCAGATTCACCTTTGCCCTCCAAGGGCTTGGCGCAAACCGAGGGCAAAGCGCAGGTCATGTCGATGAATTTTCAAAACATTGAGATGCGTGCCGCTTTGCAGGTGATCGCAGATTTCACTGGGCTGAACGTGGTGGTGTCAGATTCGGTCACGGGCAGCGTGACCGTTCGCTTCAAAGACGTGCCCTGGGAGGTGGCCTTGGACGCTTTGTTGCAAGCCAAGGGGTTGGCCTATCAGCGCCAAGGCGCGGTGTTGTGGGTGGCCACCCAGGCCGAGATCAGTGCGCGCGAGAAGAAAAACCTCGAAGCCCGCCAGGCCCTGCAAGCCATCGAGCCGCTGCAAACGCGCGCCTTTGAACTCAGCTATGCCCGCGCCAGCGAAGTGTTGGCGCATTTGATGGGCACCAGTGCGACTGGTTTGGGACCGGTGGCACCTTGGAACCCCTACAACCTGCACGCGGCCAACCCCAGCGGTACTTTGGCCAGCCACAGTGGCAGCCCGCGCATCCTCAGCCCGCGGGGCAGCGCCTTGGCCGAGCCGCGCACCAACCAGGTGTTTGTGACCGATGTGGCCGATCGCTTGGAGCAAGTGGCGCAAATGCTCGCGCGCATTGATGTGCCCTTGCGCCAAATTTTGATCGAGGCGCGCATCGTGGAGGCCACAGATACCTTCAGCAAAGCACTGGGTGTGCGCCTGGGTGCCATCGATGCAGCAGGGGCTGCTCAGGGGGTGGGCAACAATCTGGGTGCGGCTGTCAACAATGCGCGCGTGCCTGGCGTGGCCAGTGCCGCCACCGATGTGTCGGGCAGCATGGTCAATTTACCTGCCGCGGCCATCAACGGGGCAGCGGCGGCTTCGGTGGCGGTGTCGATCTATGACGCCTCCAAAACCCGTTTATTGGGTTTGGAAATTTCTGCCCTGGAGTCCGATGGCCAAGGCAAAGTGGTGTCCAGCCCACGGGTGGTCACAGCCAACCAAACCAAGGCCGTCATCGAGCAAGGCACCGAGCTGCCCTATCAAACCGCCACTTCCAGCGGGGCCACCTCGATTGCGTTTCGCAAAGCCAATTTGAAGCTCGAGGTCACGCCCCACATTGCGCCACATGGCGGCATCATTTTGGATCTGGACATCAGCAAAGACAGCGTGGGCCAGTCCACCACGGCGGGCTTTGCCATCGACACCAAGCACGTCAACACCCAGGTGTTGGTCGATGACGGTGGCACGGTGGTCATTGGCGGGATTTACGAGCTGAGCGAGGTCAATGGTCGCAACAAGGTGCCTTTTTTTGCCGACATCCCGGGGCTGGGGTGGCTGTTTCAAAACAGCTTGCGCAGTTCCAAGAAGCAAGAGTTGCTGGTGTTCATAAGCCCTAAAATGGTTCACTCCAGTGCTCCTGCACGTTAAGAAAGCATCTCTTGTTGGTATTGGTTGGTCTGCCAGGCTCTGGCAAATCCACGGTGGGTCGCCAACTGGCCCGCCGACTTGATATTCCCTTTGTGGACTCGGATCACGCGATTGAGCAGCGCTTGGGTTGCTCCATCCGCGAGTATTTCGAGCGCCAGGGGGAGGAGCGCTTTCGCGACATTGAAACCGAGGTGCTGGGCCAACTGGTGCTGCAAGGTGCAGGGGTCTTGTCCACCGGTGGGGGCTCGGTGTTGCGCGAACAAAACCGGGCCTTGCTGCGCCAAAACGGTCGTGTGTTTTACCTGTATGCCAGCCCGCAAGAGGTGTTTCGCCGCCTGCGCCACGACCGCAACCGCCCTTTGTTGCAAGTGGCCGACCCATTGCAACGGCTGCAAGACTTGTTTGACCTGCGCGACCCGCTGTACCGTGCCGCTGCCCACCATGTGATTGAAAGTCCACGCCCCTCGGTGGGCGCCATGGTGCAAGGCGTGTTGCAGCACTTGGAGATACCCACCGAGTCCGAGCAGGCAGTGGGTGCCCAGACCGCCCCCCCTTTGGCGCAGTCAGCGCCACCCCACCACTGAAACCCAGCCATGGCCCACAACCCTGTCGAGACCGTCCACATCCATTTGGGAGACCGCAGCTACCCCATCCTCATTGGGGCGGGCTTGTTGTCTGCGACCAGCACCTGGGCCGATTTGCCCCCAGGCAGCAGCGCACTGATCGTCACCAACACCACGGTGGCCCCGTTGTACGCAGGGGCGGTGCAAACCGCATTGGCTCCGCACTTTGCCCAGGTTCATGTGCTGGCCTTGCCCGATGGCGAGGTGCACAAAGATTGGGAGACGCTGAACCAAATTTTTGATCTTTTGCTGGCCAAGGCCTGCGACCGGCGAACCGTGTTGGTGGCCCTGGGCGGTGGCGTGGTGGGTGACATGACCGGCTTTGCCGCCGCTTGTTACATGCGTGGCGTGCCCTTTGTGCAAGTGCCCACCACCTTGTTGGCGCAGGTGGACTCTTCGGTGGGCGGCAAAACCGCCATCAATCACCCCATGGGCAAAAACATGATTGGGGCCTTTTATCAGCCAGAGCGGGTGATCTGCGACCTGGGCACCTTGCAAAGCCTGCCCGAACGCGAACTCAGCGCCGGCTTGGCCGAGGTCATCAAATACGGACCGATCGCCGACATGGCCTTTCTCGATTGGATAGAAGCCCACGTCGACGCATTGCTGGCGCGCGACCCGGCTGCGCTGGCCTGGGCGGTGCAGCGCAGTTGCCAGATCAAAGCCGATGTGGTGGGCCAAGACGAGCGCGAGGGCGGCTTGCGCGCGATCCTCAATTTCGGTCACACCTTTGGCCATGCCATCGAGGCGGGTTTGGGCTTTGGTGAGTGGTTGCACGGCGAGGCCGTGGGTTGCGGCATGGTGATGGCAGCACACCTGTCGCAGCGCTTGGGGCTGGTCGATGTGGCCTTTGTGCAGCGCCTGACCCGCGTCATCGAGCGCGCTGGATTGCCCATAGTTGGTCCGGCATTGGGCGTGGACACTTATTTGCACCACATGCGGGTGGACAAGAAAGCCCAGGCCGGGGACATCCGCTTCGTGCTCATCGACGGGCCGGGGCGCGCGCTGGTGCGAGGTGCCCCCGATGACATGGTGGCGCAAGTGCTGCAAACCTGTTGCGCCGCATGAGTGTGGTGGCCAAGCCCTTGCAGGGGGAGTCCTATGGGGCGGCTTTGTCAGGGCAGTTGGCGTACACGGCCCCCGCGCTCAGCGATTTGGCCTGTGACCCGGCGATGAGCCGGGGCCGGCGTCACCCACAGGCCGATGCCCCCACGCGCAACGCCTTTCAGCGCGACCGCGACCGCATCGTGCACTCCACCGCCTTTCGCCGCTTGGTCTACAAGACCCAGGTTTTTCTGAACCACGAGGGCGACTTGTTTCGCACCCGCATGACCCATTCGCTGGAGGTCGCGCAGTTGGCGCGCTCGCTGGCGCGCGCCCTGGGGCTGCACGAGGACTTGGTGGAAGCCATTGCCTTGGCGCACGACCTGGGCCACACCCCGTTTGGGCACGCCGGTCAAGATGCGTTGCATGAGTGCATGGCCGCGCACGGCGGCTTTGAGCACAACTTGCAAAGCCTGCGCGTGGTCGACCGCTTGGAGGCGCGCTACCCTGAATTTGATGGCCTCAACCTGTGTTTTGAAACCCGCGAAGGCATCCTCAAGCATTGTTCGCTGCTCAACGCACAAGCCATCGAACGTGAAGAACCCGCAGGCGTGGGCGCGCGGTTTTTGAGCCGCACCCAACCCAGCTTGGAGGCGCAGTTGTGCAATTTGGCCGATGAGGTGGCTTACAACGCGCACGACATCGACGACGGCGTTCGCTCGGGCTTGCTCAGCTTGGATCAGCTGCAAGACGTTCCTTTGTTCGATGATTACCGCCAAGCCGTGCAGCACCAATACCCGGCGCTGGCGCCGCGCCGTCTCCTGTACGAATCGATTCGGCGCATGCTCAGCGATCAGGTGTATGACGTGATGGCCACCACCCGGGCGGCCATGGCCCATGTTCAAAAACGCGATGTCGATGGCGTTCGCCAGTCGCCCCCGGTGGTGGGCTTTGGCGCAGACATGCGCGAGCGGTCATTGGCTTTGAAACAATTTTTATTCCACAACTTGTACCGCCACCCACAGGTGATGGCCACCACCGACTGGGCACGCAGCGTGGTGGGCGAGTTGTTTCAGGTCTATCTGGAGCGGCCGCAAGAAATGCCCCCCGAGCACCGCGAGCGGCACAACCGGGCGCGGGCGGTGGCCGATTACATCGCCGGCATGACCGACCGCTTTGCCACCCGCGAGCATGCGCGTTTGTGTGCCTCATCGACTGCCCCTTGGCCCCATGCCTTGGCCAGGCATTGGCCATGACCACCCACACAGCATCTGGCCTGAGCCCGGCCACTGTGGTCATATGGGCCGGCATCAGTGCCGCCTTGCATGTGGGGAAAATTCCGCCCGCCATTCCCCTGCTGCATACCGAATTGGGCATGAGCCTGATGCAAGCGGGCTTGATGCTGTCGATGGTGCAGTTTGCCGGCATGGTGCTCGGCTTGGTGGTGGGCTTGAGCGCGGACCACTGGGGCTTGCGCAAATGCATGCTGATGGGTTTGAGCCTGATGTTTTTTGCCAGCTGCTTGGGTGGCTTGGCGCCCGACGCCATCACCTTGCTGGTGCTGCGCGGGGTTGAGGGTCTGGGTTTTTTGCTGGTGGTCACACCCGCGCCGGCCTTGATTCGACAAAACGTTGCGCCCGCAGAACTCAGCGCGCGCATGGGTGGGTGGGGCACCTACATGTCATTTGGCAGTGCTTTGGGTTTGTTGCTTGGGCCCATCGTCATGGGCTTGTGGGACTGGCCAACTTGGTGGATGTTTGCCGGTGGCGTGTCCTTGCTGGCGTGGCTGGCGGTGTGGACTGTGGTGCCCCGGCCTTTGTCGCGACCTGCCCCCATGGCCCCCAATGAGACGCTGGCCGCTGCGGCCGGTTGGCGCGACCGGTTGGTGCGCACCCTCACCACCCCGGGGCCTTGGCTCATTGCGTTTGCGTTTGCTGTCTACACAGGTCAGTGGATGTCGGTGATTGGTTTTTTACCCACCATCTACACCCAAAACCAAATCTCTTGGGGCATGACGGGCGTGCTCACCGCGCTGGTGGCCTTGGTCAATTTTTCGGGCAACTGGATGTCGGGCCGGCTGCTCCAGCGCGGTTGGAGCGCACGCCAAACCATGGCCACGGGGTATGTGGCGATGGGCTTGGGTGCGATGGGTGCATTTTTGGATTGGGGTGGGCTGAGCTTGCCTTTTGCCGCCCGCTACGCCTGCGTGGTTTTGTTCTCGGCGGTGGGCGGTTTGATACCGGGGACCTTGTTTGCCTGCGCCGTGCGCTTGGCCCCCAGCGAAGACACCGTCTCCACCACCGTGGGCTGGATGCAGCAATGGTCGGCCACCGGTCAATTCATCGGCCCTTTGGCGGTGGCCTGGGTGGCCGGTGCCGTGGGGGGGTGGCAATGGACTTGGGTGGTCACCTTGAGCATGGCCACTTTGGGCCTGGTGCTGGCGCTGCGCATTCAACATGCGCTGGAGCGCAAAACCTTGGCAGCTCCATCCCATGGCTGAACCGACCGACACCGAACGCACCGCCATCGAAGACACCCAGTTGTGGATGACCCGCGCTGTGGTGGGGCTCAATCTGTGCCCGTTTGCCAAAGCGGTGGCGGCGAAGGGGCAGGTGCGCTATGTGGTTTGCGACTCCAGCGACCCCGCAGATTGCTTGGCCATGCTGCGCGATGAGTTGTTGTATTTGGCCAATGCACCGGTCGATGAAGTCGACACCACGCTCTTGATAGCGCCCTTTTTGCTGCCCGATTTTCTGGATTTCAATGATTTTTTAGACATGGCCGACAGCCTGTTGGAAAACCTCGACTTGCAAGGCGAGTTGCAAATTGCCGACTTTCATCCGCGCTACCAATTTGCCGGTACCGAGCCCGATGACATGGCCAACCACAGCAACCGCGCCCCTTATCCCACGCTGCACCTGCTGCGTGAAGACAGCATCGACAAAGCGGTGCAGGCCTACCCCGATGCATCGCAGATTTATGAGCGCAATATCGAGTTATTGGACAAGCTGGGTGCAGAGGGTTGGCAGGCTTTGGGGATAAAGGCGCGGGTGTGTGAGTAGCTGGGTACGGATGACTGAGTTCGCCCACAGTTTGAGCTTCCGGTGTGATGCAATCCCACCCGAAAAAAAGGCCGGCCCTGCGACGCTCTCTGGTTGCCCTTGGTGTCAATGTGGACCAAGTGTGCGTCCACCTTGCCAGTGCGCCGGTCAAGCGCTTTTTTCGTGACGATTCAGTGGATGACAAGGGGCACTGATGGTTAAGCCGCACAATCAATACATGCCCAAGCCCAAACCCGCCGCACCCAAAACCCAGGCCCCCAGCGATCAGCTTGATCTGCGCTCTGGCCAGTCCATCGAGCTGCTCAAAGCCCTGCACATCCTCACGCGCGAGGGCAAGATCAATCAAGACTCGCGGCGCAAACTCAAACAGGTCAACCACCTGTTTCAGTTCATTGAAAAGCCCTTGACGGAGATGCTGAGCCAGCGCTTGGCGCAAGGCAGCACCATGCCGATCATCTTGGCCGATCATGGCGCGGGCAAGTCGTATTTGGGTTTCATGATTCACGACTTGTTTTTCAAGCCGCAACAAGCCGCACACGGTCGATCGGTGGGTCAGGTGATTGGCATTGAAACGCGCACCGAGTTGGTGGCGGCGTCGCAGCAACTGGCCCAGCAGCTCGGTTTTGAAGAGGGCATGCAGTTTGTCAACGCCAGCGTGAGCCAAGCCACGGCCGATCATCGACTGCCCGAGCAGGTGGACATGGTCACCGCACTGCATGCATGCGACACTGCCACGGACGACGCCATCGCTTTTGGCTTGACCAAGCAGGCGCAGTACATGGCCTTGGTGCCGTGTTGCCAGGCCGAGGTGGCCGCGTGCCTGCGACAAGACAAAGCCCTGCAATTGGCGCGCACCCCATTGGCCGAGTTGTGGCGTCACCCACTGCATACGCGCGAGATGGGGAGTCAAATCACCAACGTCATGCGCTGCCTTTATTTGGAGTCTCAGGGTTACCAAGTCACCGTGACCGAGTTGGTGGGCTGGGAGCACAGCATGAAAAACGAACTCATCTTGGCCCACCGTTCGGGGCAAAAGAAGCGCAGCGCTGGAGAGCGCTTGCACGCGCTGCTCGCAGAGTTGGGCCTGAAGGACTGGGGATTGCGCCGCTTCACGGCGCTTGAAAACTGAGTTGTGAGGCGATGTCAGCGCCGCTGAGGTGGCAGTCTGGAGCAGGCCACTCAGGCCATCAGGTCAACCGATTTGCCTTTGTCGCGCTGGGCATGCATGCGGCCCCAGCGCCGATGGATTTGGGGGTAAGCCACGTCAACGGCCGTTTGTTGGTCGAATTTGCCAGCATGTGGGTCCTTCAAATGGGCACGCCAATGCGGGTCGACCAAAAGCGCCATCCCGTCGCCAAGTTCGATGACGGCAGATGGTGGTAGTGGATCGGCAAATGCGTGGGACATGCCAATATTGTAATACCTAAGTTAATTAAATTAAACTTTTTTATAAATTTATACTTTCAAAGTGGTATAAAAAGCAAATGGAACCTGTAAATCGGGAGGTTGAACATTAAATTGGTAAATTGGGGTCAGATTCCAATTAATATTTGCCCATGGCCCGCCTACCCCGATTGACCGTTACCGGATACCCACACCATGTCATATTGAGGGGCAATAACCGGCAGCCGATTTTTTTGAGCAATTCAGATCGTGAGCGGATGTTGGTCTTGCTCGAGCAGCACAGTCAATTGCAGGGGGTTCATGTCCATGCCTATGTCTTGATGGACAACCATTTGCATTTGCTGCTCACCCCGAACAAAGAGGGGGGCGTGCCCGCCATGATGCAAGCCATTGGACGCAGTTATGTGCGGGTGTTCAATCAAATCCATGGCCGCACGGGCACCCTGTGGGAGGGGCGATACCGCTCGACCTTGGTGCAAAGCGACCGCTATTTGCTCGCTTGCATGGTCTACATCGACCTCAACCCCGTGCGGGCTGGCATGGTGGCCCATGCGGTGGACCACCCTTGGTCCAGCCACGCCCATTACCGAGGCTTGCGGATGGACCGTTTGATCACGCCGCACCCTTTGTTTTGGAATTTGGGCAATACCCCTTTCGAGCGCGAGGCCGCATACGCCGAATTGGTGCATGCGGGGGTGGGTGCGAACCAACAAAGCGCGCTGACCGCATCTGCGCTCGGTGGTTGGGCCTTGGGGGAGGATGACTTCATCGCTGCACTGCAAGAAAAATCCCCGCGGCGACCTCAGAAGTCCAAGCCTGGCCGCCCGCGTTTGACCCCCCCACTTCGACCCAAATTGGGTGGCCAATAAAAAGCATTTTGAATCAATGGTTTGGGGTTTTCTTATATCTGTCCCCAATTTATTTCGGAATCAGTGGACTGTGATTTAATTGGAATCTGACCCCAATTAATTTTCTTGGCATCGATGTTGCGGTGCACTATGATTTGTCTCCTTTCATATTTGAACTGCCAAGGAACGTGCCATGTCTCAGGCCCAGCATCCGTTTGACCCTCGCACTTTTACCGAGGGTTTGTACCAGTCCAACCAAGAGCACGATGCTTGCGGTGTGGGTTTTGTGGCGCACATCAAGGGTCAAAAAACGCATGACATCGTCAGCCAAGCGCTGAAGATTTTGGAAAACCTGGATCACCGGGGTGCGGTGGGGGCCGACAAGCTCATGGGTGACGGCGCCGGCATCTTGATTCAACTGCCCGATGCGCTGTACCGCGAAGACATGTCGCGTCTGGGTGTGCACCTGCCCCCTTTGGGCGAATACGGTGTGGGCATGGTTTTTTTGCCCAAAGAGAACGCCTCGCGCCTGGCTTGCGAACAAGAGTTGGAGCGGGCCATCCGCGCCGAAGGTCAGGTGTTGTTGGGCTGGCGCGATGTGCCGGTCAACAAAGACATGCCCATGTCGCCCACGGTGCGCGCCAAGGAGCCGGTCATCAAGCAGGTCTTCATTGGGCGCGGCAACGACGTCATCGTGCAAGACGCTTTGGAGCGCAAGCTGTATGTGATTCGCAAAACCGCCAGCGCCGCCATCTCCCACCTGAACTTGAAGCACGGCAAAGAGTATTACGTGCCCAGCATGTCCAGCCGCACCGTCATTTACAAAGGCCTGTTGTTGGCCGACCAGGTGGGCACCTATTTCAACGACTTGCAAGACGCCCGTTGCGTGTCCGCACTGGGCTTGGTGCACCAGCGTTTTTCCACCAACACCTTCCCCGAGTGGCCGCTGGCCCACCCTTACCGCTATGTCGCGCACAACGGTGAAATCAACACGGTCAAGGGCAACTACAACTGGATGAAAGCCCGCGAAGGCGTCATGTCCTCGGCCGTGCTGGGCGCCGATTTGCAAAAGCTCTACCCCATCAGCTTTGCCGACCAGTCCGACACCGCCACCTTTGACAACTGCTTGGAATTGCTCACCATGGCCGGCTACCCGATCAGCCAAGCCATGATGATGATGATCCCCGAGCCGTGGGAAAACCACAGCACCATGGACCCCCGGCGTCGTGCGTTTTACGAGTACCACGCCGCCATGCTCGAACCCTGGGACGGTCCGGCGTCCATCGTCTTCACCGATGGCCGTCAAATCGGCGCCACTTTGGACCGCAACGGCCTGCGCCCTTCGCGCTACTGCATCACCGACGACGACCTGGTCATCATGGGCTCCGAGTCGGGTGTGTTGCCCGTGCCCGAGAGCAAGATCGTGCGCAAATGGCGCTTGCAGCCCGGCAAGATGTTCTTGATCGACCTCGAGCAAGGCCGCATGATCAACGACGAAGAACTCAAGTCGGGTCTGGCCAACAGCAAGCCCTACAAACAATGGATTGAAAACCTGCGCATCCGCTTGGACGACGTGGCCGAGCACCCGGTGGGCAGTCCTGAGCAAAGCGGCATTGCCCTGCTCGACCGCCAACAAGCCTTTGGTTACACCCAGGAAGACTTCAAGTTCCTCATGGCACCGATGGCCGCCAACGGTGAAGAAGCGCTGGGCTCGATGGGCAACGACAGCCCCTTGGCCGTGTTGAGCGACAAAAACAAACCGCTGTACAACTACTTCAAGCAGTTGTTCGCGCAAGTGACCAACCCGCCGATCGACCCGATCCGCGAGGCCATCGTCATGTCCTTGGTGTCGTTTGTCGGTCCCAAACCCAATTTGCTCGACATCAATCAGGTCAATCCACCGATGCGCTTGGAGGTGAGCCAACCGGTGCTCGACTTCCAAGACATGGCCAAGTTGCGCCACATCGAGAGCATGACCCAAGGCAAATTCAAGAGCGCCACCTTGGACATCAGCTACCCACTGGCCTGGGGCCATGAAGGCGTCGAGGCCAAGCTGGCCTCGTTGTGCGCCGAAGCGGTGGACCACATCAAGAGCGGCCACAACATCCTGATCATCAGCGACCGCGCCATCAGCGCCACCCAAGTCGCCATCCCCGCGCTGCTGGCCTTGTCGGCGGTGCATCAGCACCTGGTGCGCGAAGGATTGCGCACCTCGGCAGGTCTGGTGGTGGAAACCGGCAGCGCCCGCGAGGTGCATCACTTTGCCGTGTTGGCCGGTTATGGCGCCGAAGCCGTGCATCCCTATTTGGCGATGGAATCTTTGGCTGCCATGCACGCCGAGTTGCCCGGTGATTTGTCGGCCGACAAAGCCATTTACAACTACGTCAAAGCCATTGGCAAAGGCCTGTCGAAAATCATGTCCAAGATGGGCGTGTCCACCTACATGTCGTACTGCGGCGCGCAGTTGTTCGAGGCGATTGGCGTCAACAGCGAAACCGTCGCCAAGTACTTCACCGGCACCCCCTCGCGGGTGGAAGGCATTGGCATTTTCGACATCGCCGAAGAAGCCATCCGCATGCACAGCAGCGCCTTTGGCAACGACCCGGTGCTGGCCACCATGCTCGACGCGGGCGGTGAATACGCTTGGCGCAGCCGTGGTGAAGACCACATGTGGACGCCTGACGCCATCGCCAAGTTGCAGCACAGCACCCGGGCCAACAACTTCAGCACCTACAAAGAATACGCCCAGATCATCAACGACCAAAGCCGCCGCCACATGACCTTGCGCGGTTTGTTCGAGTTCAAGATCGACCCGGCCAAGGCCATACCCTTGGACCAAGTTGAACCAGCGTCCGAGATCGTCAAACGCTTTGCCACCGGCGCCATGTCCTTGGGCTCGATTTCCACCGAAGCCCATGCCACTTTGGCGGTGGCCATGAACCGCATCGGCGGCAAAAGCAACACCGGCGAGGGCGGTGAAGACCCGGCCCGCTACCGCAACGAACTCAAAGGCATCCCCATCAAAGCAGGCGAGTCCTTGAAAAGCGTCATCGGCGAGAAACAGGTTGAAGTCGACCTGCCCTTGCTGGCCGGCGACTCGCTGCGCTCGAAAATCAAGCAAGTGGCGTCCGGGCGTTTTGGCGTCACCGCCGAATACCTCTCCAGCGCCGACCAAATCCAAATCAAGATGGCGCAAGGGGCCAAGCCCGGTGAGGGCGGTCAACTGCCCGGCAGCAAGGTCTCCGAGTACATCGGTTTTCTGCGCTACTCGGTGCCTGGTGTGGGTCTGATTTCACCGCCTCCACACCACGATATCTACTCGATTGAAGACCTGGCGCAACTCATCCACGACCTGAAAAACGTCGCGCCCCATGCCGACATCAGCGTCAAACTCGTCTCCGAGGTGGGTGTTGGCACCATCGCCGCAGGTGTGGCCAAGTGCAAGGCCGACCATGTGGTGATCGCCGGCCACGACGGTGGTACCGGTGCCTCTCCATGGTCGTCCATCAAGCACGCTGGCAGCCCTTGGGAAATCGGATTGGCCGAGACCCAGCAAACCCTGGTG
>Ga0214919_10001164_pt1 | contig 43948 bp, 44 predicted proteins | sample LL1503_MetaG_FD_177994 | JGI IMG/M metagenome (GOLD analysis project Ga0214919, IMG submission 177994) | Freshwater microbial communities from Lake Lanier, Atlanta, Georgia, United States - LL-1503 | ecosystem: Environmental > Aquatic > Freshwater > Lake | place: USA: Georgia | collected... | reverse complement strand
TGAGTCGGTGATTGATCCAGTGGTTGAGTCGGTGATTGACACGATGACTGAGTCGGTGATTGATCCAGTGGTTGAGTCGGTGATTGATCCAGTGGTTGAGTCGGTGATTGACACGATGACTGAGTCGGTGATTGATCCAGTGGTTGAGTCGGTGATTGATCCAGTGGTTGAGTCGGTGACTGAGTCGGTGATTGAGCCAGTTTCGGAAATGGCGGAGTCGGGTCTCTCCAAAGTGGTTCCTAAATCAAAAAAAAAACATAAACGAAGATAGTTGCGTATAGTATGACCATTATCCTAAAAAATGCAGGGTTTGACCTATTCTATACATTAACTCCTGCACAAATTGCCGCCACAATCACCTCATACCCAGAGGGGATCTTTTATTTAAGCAACAAGACCGATGGACTCAATCTAGGAAACAATACGATTGTACAAACCGACTACGCGAACATCAATGTTCTCAATGTAGGTAACCTATTAAGCTTTCCAAACCGGTTTGTATCTATTGGAGACAAAGAATTACAAATTTCCTATTATGTTGGGTTTAATTCGGGCAATTTTGCTTTTCCTATTTCGGATGTCATTCTTTACAAATCAAGACGATTAACTTCTCCGTATTCACAAAATGAGTACCAAGGCCAATGGACCGTCGTTGAGAAAACGTCCAATTTTGACTTGGCGTATACATTAACTCCTTCACAAATTGCTGCCACAATCACCTCATATCCAGAGGGCGTCTTTTATGTAAGAAGCAATAATGATGGTCTCAATCTAGGAAACAATACGATTGTACAAACCGACTACGCGAACATCAATGTTCTCAACGTAGGCAATCTATTAAGCTTTCCAAACCGGTTCGTACCCTCTATTGGACTCAAAAATTTACAAATTTCCTTTTATGTGGGCTACAATTCAGGCAATTTTTCTTTTCCTATTTCGGAGATTCTTCTACACCAATCCAACGTGTTGCCTAGACCACCTAGACCACCAATACCACCGACGCCAATCCCAAGACGGTTTACTCTGCAATTTACAAACAACGCAATGGTCTATTATAAACCCCATAGTTTATCCGTCGGTGGTGGCGGAAGTGGTGTACGAAATGCTCGTCATAAAAAACGTAAAACTTAGGCAAACACATATTTTGAGAAACATTGGGTCATTCGATTGTATTCAATTGCACATTTCGAGCATTGCCTTTTCATACACGCTTTGAACAAACGTTCTTGTTCTTCGCACATCTTAGGTTAGAAAACACACAGGTTTCTGTTTCGTTTTTTTGGTTGGAATGGGGTAGGTATCGTGTGTGGTTTCTACCAACGTATATCCTTGACTGTTGTAATAAGCTCTTCTTTTTTTCCATTGATTCACAAACGTGGGATGACTATCTACAATGTCTATCACAAGCGGTGCTTCATGCTTTACACGTAGGATTCTACCCACTGCCTGTGTTACATCCGTTTTCGGAGTGGCTAGAATCAGCGTCGTCAACGTTTTGATATCCAGCGCCTCTTCCGCCATGGCAAAGGTAGCCAATACAATTTGCTTGGTTTCACTGTCTTTCAATGCAGATTGCTTCATCCCACCCACATAATACCCCACCGTTCCTAGTTGTCGGTATTCGATGGCATCGTGTAAGAAAGATAAGAGTTGCTTCGTATGAGACAAGATCATCACTTGTTTCGTGGTTGGAAGCTTTAGAATTTGAGTTAGAATGTTCAAGATGCATTCTTTTCGTGGATTGAATTCACTGATTTTTTTAATCATAGAGGTGTAATTGGTATCCCCCTTGAAATTTTTGACTACCGTATTGTATTCTTCATTGTCTGTACTATAGGAAACTTTGTGCACGTACACTTGAGTTCGTTCGCGTTGAGCAGAATAGACAATCTCCCCTAGAAAGAGTTTGAAGACTTTCGTCAATCCATCTTTACGCTCCATTGTCGCAGACAATCCCAACATACATGGAGTGACTAACTGAAAGAGTGCATTGCTAAATACTTCTGCTGCAATGTGATGGGTTTCATCAATAATAGTAAATCCAAATTCTTGAAACACTTCTTTCGGATACGATTTCATTGAAATGGATTGAAGCATACCAATCACAATATCTTTTCCGATATCTATCGTATCTCCTTGTATACGACCAATCGAGGCATTCGGTAGAAATTCACGGATTCGTTCCACCCATTGTTCTAGCAAGAATTCTTTGTGTACAATGACAATGGTTTTACGTTGGATCAAATGGATCAAATATAATGCCAAGATGGTTTTTCCGAATCCACACGGCAGTTCAAGAAGACCCTGTCTGGTCCGCATAAAGGCATCCACTGCATCCTGTTGGTCGGGTCGAATGGTACCACGAAATTCAACGTGAATGGGTTTACCTGGATACAATTGTTCGGGTACATCACCGTATTTACGCAATCCGTAAAATCGGGGAGTATAGAATTTATTCGGAGATTCGCGATACGCATAAAACTCTTTGGTATCGCCGTATGAGTTTGAGGTTTGTGGAGAAAAGGTGAGTTGTCTCTTTAGTTCCTGTTGTTGCGTCGCTGATAGAAGGTCTTTAGGAATAGTGTATCCTTTTTGTCCGATGAACATACTACTGAAAATAAATAAAAGCAGACACATCAATTTTTAAATAATCTCTATAGTATGATTGTTTTACACGGCGTGGTCCTTGTCCTACTTTGTGTCATTATTTTACTCAACATTACACTACCTCCTTCCATTCGTAGCTTTGGTATCGTTCCTGTCACCATCACTTTGATGTTTATGGTCTTGTATTTGTTTACCCATTCGCCCTTATTAGGCATCGTGGGAATCGTCGCGGCATATACACTCCTACAATCTTCGAATCGTTCCATCCCATCGTTACCTTTTGATAGCGAGTTAACCCCAACCAATCAATTTCAAGAAACGTTGGAAGAATATATCGTCAAGCGCATTGTCCCGATGGTTCAATCCACGCCCCATTTGAATTTCAAATCTGCCCCAGAGAACACACATAACGCGTCCTCTCTTCACTAATTTTTACATTCGGTTACAGTATGAAGGCAGAGTTCTTATTGTTTGCGGGCGCAACCTTCTATATCGTCGATACGATGTACGATGGAAAATATACGAATCAACTCACCCACTATAAAAAGCATTTTAAGATTGCTACCATTTTGTTTGCCGTGTTTTCAATGTACCTGTTTATTCGAAAAAATCCAACCGAATCAAAGAATATGATGGGTCATTTGAATGGAATGATACGATACATGCCGATGGATAAGCAATCCAAAGATTTGCTGACCCCCTTTTTAATGTCCAATCAAGAACAACGTATCGTAACCTCTGGGAATGACTCCACTGCACGAAGTGTGAGTGGTACAAAGAAAAAATGGATTGCGGCACAACAGGGCTGGAAATGTAACGATTGTCAAACTCAATTGGATGCCTGGTTTGAAGTGGATCACAAAGTTCGATTGGCCGATGGAGGTTCAAACAATGTTGATAATTTAGTTGCCTTGTGTAGAAATTGTCACGGGAAAAAGACAACCCTTGAAAATTTATAATCTAGGGTAGAATCAATGAAAATGGTGGATATATTCATGATTGTTGCAAGCTGTTTCGTGTGGCTAGTTGCCGTTTTTGTATTTCAAATCCTCTATATGGCTTGGTATATTATTCTATTGTCCGTGTTAGGCCTATTCATTTTTCTGTTCATCGTCTATTACGTTCCTCTTAAGAAAAAATATGATGAGACGATTTCCACCGCACAACAAACCTATCTTGACAACAAGGATGTCATCGACGAGGTGTATGTATCACAACTCAAGGATGCGTGGACCAATGATGTGTCTGGACGCAATCTTTACTATTTATTGATGTTTGCCGTGTTTTGCTATACGCCTGTCTTGTATTACATCTTTTATCTGTTGTACCACGATCCGAAACAACCAACTTCCATCGACGGGTTTATGAATTGGTTCACTTTACTGAAGTCCTTTATATTGTTGTTGCTGACCACCATTCTGATGCTCTTGATTTTACTCATTTCGACCATCGGGTTTACGTATTTGTTATTATACATATCCGTACCCATAGTATTCTTAGGAGGGGTATGGTGGACGGTCACTCGTAAATGGTTGACACTCTATACGGTGTTTCGACTAACCATTATCGGGTTGCTGATCGGAGGCGGGTTCATCGTTGGATGGAACAATCTGCTTTACAGCATAGTCGCAGGAATCATGATGGCCATGATTGCTTGGGGGGTTTTCATTCAATAATTACTTCAATAGGGTTAGCGCGACTTGCAACATGATATCGGCTGGATTCGTAGACAATTGGGTCAATACAGATTCAACCGAATGCAACGCCATCATAATCTTTGAAAACAACGGTGACAAAGTAAGACCGTGAAGACGAAGTTTTTGGTTCATTTCGAAGACGTCACATACCCGAAACGTCTGGTGTACTTGAACAGCCTGTTTAAATGTATGAATGATAAAGGCGTGTAAATCGTCAAGTACTTCATCCGGTAATTCCTTTTTACGGTCATTGGGACCAATCAACCGAAAGGTATGAATCGCGGCATTGTCAAAATCCTGTACCGCAAAAGCCTGAATGATGTCCGTCATAATTTTCTTTTCTTCTTCCGTCAATGAAATCATCAATCCAAAATCAATCACGCCAAGTGATTTTTCCTGGAAAATTAAATTGCCTACGTGAAGGTCTGCGTGAACAAACCCATCTACCAATAAGCTTTGCATAAGAATGTCCATCAATTGACTCGAATACATCTTTTTCTGTTCCGACGAACATCGTTCAAGTGGTTCACCCGTCAAACGCGTCATGACAATCTGTTCCGAAGTACACAAGTCTTCTAGTAAAGTTGGACATATGGGTTTCGTGAACATGGCTTGAAACCGTTTGTGATTTTCCACTTCTTTACGAAAATCCAATTGGGTATAAAAGACATCGGTGATTTCGTTCAATGCATCGCACAAGGTTGGTATGGGATAGACCCAATGAAGCCACTCTACCCATTTATGAATGGCCAATATATTCTCGGTAACACGCCGGTCAATATTCCTACGTTTGGTTTTAACCACGACGGATTGACCATGGATTTGCCCTTCGAAGACAATCGAGATAAGACCGGAACCAATGACCTTTCCCACGGCAAATTCCGGGATTTCCATTTCATCTTCTGTATAGGGAATGTTGTGAACGGCAGAATGTAAATTGTATTTGGAAGCAATGGCTTGAAAAAATTTGGTATACACCAGGTTTACGCGTATGCATTTCGTCCAAAAGGATTCAATGTCGAATTTACGCGTAAACGCATATTTACCAAATTCATAGGCCGCAATCCAAGCCAATTGTATAACCTCCATAGCGTAAATGTCCCTATGAATCTTTATACCGTTTTTAGGAATAGAACACTAAAATTGAAACGATGTAAGAATTAGTGTTTGAATATACAAAATGTCATTACCGTGGAACATGGCCAACCGTTGCGACCTCCTATCCAAGGAGGCACAATTCCGGTACTTTAATGTTCTGACCAAGAAGGAACGCGACGATATCATGCGTCAAGAAGGGTTCGACCCGGACTATTTTGTTATTGCACCAGAATATGCAAGCCTATGGCCGGAGTTCCGTGCTACGGTCTTGACCGAACCAACCCCAGTCGAACTACGCAACGCTTGGAAAGCTTTCCTTGCGGAACGAATGCCGTTGTGATGTTAAACATCATTTTTTTAGAACGGATCATAAAATTGAAATGTGTTCACTATAGATGAATAATTACAGTGACTAACTCCAAAAATGGCACATCTACCTCTACCACCGTTCAACGATCCGCCTCCGCCTTTGGAGCGTTCGGACTCTTGGCGAACGATTCCCGATAGCGAGGAAGCGTATCGCCCTCTCGAAGGTCCCTTTGAGACACCCGAACAACACAATGAAGCGGAAGAAGCCGAATTCTTCAAGTGGTGGGAGGAGAAGTGTGCTCAAGCATATTTGGACTGGACACGGAATTATGAAGAACTATGCAGACAGAGGATGCGCGAAACACGACCTTGGGCCACTGAGGACCAAGACTTCGATAACCCAGCTCTGCATGAATTTCCAGATGAGTTTCAAGAATTCGACCTTGAGGAAAAATACGAGTTCTATGTATCGTTCCGTACGATACGTGACCCCGCTTGGCGTGACGACGTGCCACCTGTGCACGAAGACTTACGCCTAGCGCGGGAAGCATCCCGTGTTGGTCTACGAGGTGTTTAGAGAAAACATCCTTTTTTATGAAATCTGTAAAAGTAAAGAGATGATGACGACCCAAGGGAAAGCTTGTCGTACCCTTTGTTTGAATGTCGCGCGTTTGAAATAGTGTCCCACTTTTCCACATTTCGATTCATCGTATCGAACAGAGTCAGCATAATCAAATACGATATCGCCCGTATGTAAATCCTTCCCTCCAAATTTAGTGCACTTATTCAAAATGGAGGTAGATTCAACCTGATAATACATGCATTCGACGCAAGAAGGTTTTTCCATATCTCGAATGAATGGATTTGTATGAAGCATACTGTAGTCTATATTTTAAGATTCAATGAATTCAAGGGGTCGTCCGTCGCTATACACGTGCATGTCTCCTAATTTAGTACGACGTGGATAATATCTAAAAAATTCAGATTCAAGTAAATTAACCACGTACCTTTCTAACACATTTTTCATGTCTGTAACGTCGCATATGGTAGGTAGGGAACAGGTTCGTTCTTTTGTACCAAACGTGCCATCATACTTTAAATTACTTTTTACTTCCTTTACAAATCCAGTAATCGTTGGAGATAATACTTGGTTACCAATTTTGCGTAATAAATAATAAACAAGTCTTAAATCATGACTTTTATTGGGGACAGACGATATAATGTAACTGGTTGTGTCTCGCGGTTTTAACAATCTAAATCCGCTTCTCGAACCACACGTACCGCTATTCAATGTATTGCATTCGGGTTCTCTACATACTTCAGTATATATTTTTTGGGATGAATAGGTGCCATCTTTAAAATAACTTCTACCATAATCTATAATTTTAGCAAGATAAATGGATCTGAATATAATGACTTTAGTTGGTGTATGATAATGATACTTTATGTATTTTTTTTTTGAGGGTTCATATAACAATACATTTTGACCGTGTAAATCATAATGCGTAAATACATCTTTCATGCAGTCTAATACAAAGTAAATTTGATATAAGGTTGCAATTAAATCATAATTTATGGCAGCTTTCGAAGAGTGAATCAAGTCTTCCATCAAAATAACATCCTTCAAATGTTGAATTAACACGGCAACTTTGATGGACGACTTACATCCTTCTTGTAAACTGTAGACTTGAGGCGCCACGTTTTTTTTAAATACAGAAGCTTCCATTACTTTTGACGTTTGAACGAGTTCCCAACCCTTCGTTGTTGGATACTTTAGTAATTTATACGTTTCGACGAAACACGGAAATCGTAAAGACATTTTATTTAAAAATTGTCCAACTCTATATTCATACATTAAGTTATCCGAAAGTTCCCGTACGGACGACTTTAATATGGCATACGAAGAATATCCTTTATGTGTAAATTTAAGTTCATTCACAAACCCGTTTACCGATACAGCGCCGACTCGTTTAATGGGATCTTTTATGTAATCAAAACTAAAATTCCCGAAAAAAGCTTTTATTTTTTTGATTTCTTTTCCAAATGCAATACATACCCCGGAATCGTTACACACTGCGTTTAGAAACGCTGCAATACGTTTGTGTTTGGTTTTCTTCATAAATCGTTGAATAATTGCTGCATTTTTTGAACGAGGAGTTAAATGGGTTCTTGGTATTTCGCGAATTCTGCGAAACCAACCAAGATTGTAGAACCAATCATATGGTTTAGGTACTTGCACGGTTACCTCTTCACAATCACGCGTGTTTCGTCGAGTGCCATTTTTGCATCGGGGTTTATTTTGAGGATAGGGTTCACAATCACCCGTTTGTTTGTTTCGTCGAGTGCCATTTCTGCATCGTCTTAGTTGAGGATAGGTTTCACAATCACTTGTTTGTTTGTTTCGTCGAGTGCCATTTCTGCATCTCTCCATTCTATAGATGGATAAAATTCACGAGATTAAAATTGAAGTTGTAATCACACATTCAATCATCATACCATGAAATGCGCTAAAGAAGGATGTCAATTCAAGAAGGGCGAACTCAATGCTTATTGTGGAAAACACCAGGCAACCCACTTTTTAGAAGTGACCCAAGAAGCTGGAAAGAAAGTATGTTCGAACTACATCCGTGGTTGTCGAGCACAACTTGTTCCGACCTACACACGATCCAGCTGTGAACCGTGTTTGAAAAAGTGTCGAGAAAAGGACAATGCTGCCCGGGCAAAGAAAGTCGCACAAGTAACTCAGGTGGAAGGAAAGAAAGCGTGTAACACCTGCTTACAAGTAGTTTCATTGGATTGTTTTCAAGGCATACATGGCGAAACACTGACGTGTAATGTATGTAGAGATACAAACAAACGTGCGGATGCCAGCCGAAACAAAGAACACATACAAGCACTTGCCCGTAAAAATGCCGCGAAACCGGAACGCAAGGAAGTCAAACAAGCTTGGAAGGATGAGAATTACGACAAGGTTGCCACGTACTGGATCGATGCTCGCAAGCGAGCGATTGAAACGGATTTGGAAGGATATCTTAAGAAAAACGCCGAGCAAGCAAAAAAGTGGCGAGAGGCGAATCCAGAAAAAGTCAAGGAGATAAATCAACAAAAGATCAATCGAATCGAAAGTCAGTATGGCGTGTATCAAACTTCTGCGAAGACGAAACGTATCGAATTTACATTATCCATGGATCAGTTTTCAGAATTGGTTAAAATACCGTGTTATTACTGCGGCATTATTCAAGAGAAAGGATTCAATGGATTGGACCGTTTAGATTCAAGCGCTCATTATACGGTTGAAAACTGTGTCAGTTGTTGTGAAATGTGTAATTGGATGAAGGGTTCACTCAGTCCTTCTGTATTTGCCCATCGGGTTGAACATATGCTGACTTATTCGCATCTAGTGGATGGTAACTTATACGCGAGTGAATTTGAAAATTCGACGAATGTATCCTATCATGAATACAAGAAAAGGGCAACCCAAAAAGGTCTGGCGTTTGAACTGTCAGAAGAACAGTTCTCCTCGATAGTCAATCAACCGTGTTACCTATGTGGAAAAGAAACAATCAATATCCATAAAAATGGAATAGATCGGTTCGATAATACAAAGGGATATATTGAAGGGAATGCAAGAAGCTGTTGTTGGAATTGTAATTATATGAAACGAGATTACGAGTATGACAATCTAATGACAAAATGTCATCGGATTTATGAATACCAGAAAGTGCACCCAATGGCTGAACACAACATGCATAATACTAAAAATATAGTGACTGGAAATAAGTTAACCGGCGCGGAAAAAGTAGGGAAGGGTATCTCTCGGAAGAAAATGAAACAAGAAGCATTGGTTGAAAAATATACAAATGAAACCACCCGAAAGGAATGGATTGATACGATTGTCAAAAACAGAAAGGAACATTCAAAGTCTTAGACAAAAGCATTTAAACTCAAAACCACCCATACCACTCATTATTCAAAATCAAAAAATAAAAGAGCGAATCTTTTATTTTTTGGATAGAAAGCATTTAAACTCAAAACCACCCATACCACTCATTATTCAAAATCAAAAATACAAAAGAGCGAATAGTTTTTTTGAACAACCCAAAAGAAGTTTCCAGGAAGTTTCTTGATCAATTTGAATACGCCAAGCCCCCCATTCCAGACATTATTCTGAGCACGTTGTAGTTGGTCGCGTAGACGCGCACCTTGGCGGTCGAAGTGCCTTCGACGGTGGCGTTCGAGAGAACGAGCTGGAGGGTGGCATTGTCAATGCGCGAGAAGTTGCAGGTGCCCGAGGGCTGGTGCTCCTCAGGACGGAGCGCAAAGGAGTAGACGTTGATGCCAGTGTCGGGGGTGCGAGTGTGGCTGAAGAAGGGCTGGACGAGGTCGAAGTAGGAACCTTCGCGCTCAGAGAAGCGGTCCTGACCGTTGAGCTGGAGCTTGGCAGTGACGACTGGGTTCTCGCCCCAACAGTGGAGGCCGAGCGCGGTCTCGGAGAGCACAAAGGTGCCTGCATCCGACACGTAGGATTCTGCGAGAGAACCGTTTCCGACCTGAGGTACAAAGTTAGGGTCGGTGTAGTAGGCAGTGGAACCACTTGCACCAGCGGAGCCCCACAAACCGTATAGATTGGTACCACCGAAGGCATTGCCGGAGAGGTCCGCGTCCACCGCTCCGGCGTTCTGGAAAAGACCATCCGCGGTAATGAAATCAAAGTTATTGGAGCCACTCTTACCGGCATTACCGGCTACCGAGTTAGGACCACCGAACGCGTGGATGGCATTGGGGAGCGCATCAATCGAATCGGTGTAGTTGAAAGGCTGGGCACCAAGCACACGGTTGAGGAGGGTACCCGACTCGAGAGACGAGCAGTAGTCCACGTTCGAGTCTGGCTGTACAACCCAAATGAGTTCCTTGACGGGGTGATTGAAGTTCAGTTTAATCTTGTTCGAGGATGAACCGACAGACTCGTCGCCAGTGAACTGGAGCTGGTCGATGAGGTACTCGTGGGGGTTCTGGGCCATACGACGGCGCTCATCCGTGTCGAGGAAAACGTAGTCTACGAAGAGAGATGCGGCTACAAGCGATTGGTTGTAGGCCGCGGATACCTTGACGGAACCACTCTCCGCCGAGAGGGTGTTCACAGCCCAAAGACATTCATCAATGGGACGAAGATCAATGTTGACACGAACCTCGTGGTACTGGAGGGCAATGAGGGGAAGGGCGAGACCAGGGTTTTTACAGAACCAGAACTGGAGAGGAATGTAGAGAGTGGTTTCTGGGAGGGCATTGCGAGGGGCGCAAATCTGGCGAGGAGCGTCCGACTGACAAGGACCATCGACGTTGGAGAAGGCAGGGTCCGTGAGGTACGTGAGCTGGGTGGTATTGCCAACCATCGAGTAGTAGCCCTTCTCCTGTCCAGCGGACATGGTGAGCTGGTTCCAGATGTGCATCCAGTCTCCGTAGTGGCGGTCGATGCGCTGACCACCAATTTCAACCTCTACCTGGGCAATGAGTTGCTCACCTGGGAAATCCAACCAACGTGCGTGAACACCATTGCCGTTATTGAGGTCCTGTCCGATCTGAGGGAGAGTGACTTGAAGAATGGTGTGGTAGGCAAGGTCGCCGTTACGTGAAATGGTACAGGTGACACGGCGTCCGAAATCAGCCTGACCATTGAAGGTTTGCTCGATGGATTCCATGGCAAAGTTGGTGTATCGTCGATAAGTGACTTTCCAGTAAGTGATCTGAGGGTTACCCGTAAGGTAAACATCCTGGGCACCATAAGCGACTAATTGCATTAAACCTCCTCCCATGCTATACTATTGCTAAAGAAAAAAAACTGGGATTATTTACAATAATTCTGAAGAAACTGTCCTAAAAATAGCGGATCAAAATATTCCTTAAGATTGTGGTGTCTTTTTGAGAACGTATAGGTATTGTTTGTTTTGGTCACCGACCATCCGTCTTCAATGGCGTTCATAATAATCCGTGTTCGAATACTCATAAGATGATTCTAGAAACAATATACGTATTTTTAATTTAAAACAGTTTTGGCTGTACTAATTAAAATGCCATTTAAACCTAAACCGACCAAGAAAATAGACGATGTAGTCGTGCAAATGTTGGATACGAAACATAGAGAATACGTGGAGCGTTTCGAGACAGAAACATCCGTGATTATTCCTAAATTATTAGAAGAGGCGTCCCTTGAAACCAATCCAGCCAAGGTTGCACAACTTCACGAGACGGTTGACAAAATGAGAGAATCCCAACTAAACTATTATCTGGATAACAGTAAGCACATATTTGCTTATTTTGAAGATAAAAAAAGTATTTCCGAAAACAAATCCAAAACAACGGTATTGAATAATTTCTTCAATATTGTTCGCACCGGAGATGCGTCTCATAAAATGAATCGTCACGCGGTTCAGTACTTACGCAATGTAGACGATTCATTTTTACCTTCTGATCAATTTGTGTATCAAATTTCCATTTGTACAAAATGTGAAAAGGGTGAACTGATTCACGTCGATTATGAAGGTATGTTGATTTGCAACAATCCATCTTGTGCGTGTCAATTTCATGTATTGATTGAAAACGAACGTCCGTCTTACAAAGACCCACCGAAAGAAATCTGTTTCTATGCCTATAAACGTATTAATCATTTTCGTGAAATTTTAGCACAATTCCAAGCGAAAGAAACGACACAAATCCCATCCGATATTTTAGAAAATATTCAATTGCAAATTAAAAAGGAACGTATCCAATTGGAAAGTATCACCAATAAAAAGACGAAGGAAATTCTAAAGAAATTCGGGTATAACAAATATTATGAACATATCCCTTTCATCAAAGATAAGTTAGGCATCAAACCGCCGACGATGAGTCCTGAACTCGAAGAAACATTGTGCAATTTATTTATTGAAATTCAACGACCCTATGCCAAATTTTGTCCGGATGCTCGTGTTAACTTTTTGAACTACTATTATACCATCTATAAACTATGTGAACTGTTAGAGGAAGATCATTTCTTACCCTTTTTCCCAATGTTAAAAGACCGCGAAAAACGAATTGAACAAGACGAGATTTGGAAAAACATTTGCAATGAGCTAAATTGGCAATTTATCCCCACGATTTGAAATACACTGTCTTCCCATTTCAACCAATTCTTCTCGAAAGGGTTGGTTGAATAACACTTTTCCGATATGGTATGGATGAATCGAACCGATGGGTGTAGTAAAAATATACACAAATTTACCATTAGGCGCTACAGTATTCGAACATACAATATCAAATAGTTTGACAAAGATATGCTGCATAAATTCGATGGGGGAATCCAGATTTACAGTTCTTTTATGGTCAATCATCACCACCAAAAGGGTATCTTGCTCTGCATCGGGTATCGGACAATGTTTCACCAACCCACCATCGATGTAATATTCCCCCTTGTATACAATAGGGGTGAATAAAAAGGGAATGGCAGAGGACATGGAAATTGCCTGTATTACGGGCAATTCTGGAAAGGTTTGATGATTGACATCCACCGAGTTCATATGCGTCACGGAAGTGGTGTAAATATGTATGTTCATACCGGATCGTTCATGGAACTCTTTCATCGTAATAGATAGGGGTATATCGTATGCATTAAAAAACGGGAGAAGAAGTTCTTCAAAACAAGAAGAATCTACAACCCCTTTATGAGTAAACATATTTTCCATATCTATTTTGAACCATTTGTCTAGAGGACGTTGGATGAAATAATCTACCATTTCTTGGATTGGAACACCCATAGCAAGTAACACGCCTAGAATAGAACCCGCCGATGAACCGTGTATACTTTTCAAGGTGGATATATCTAAGATAGATTCTTGTTGCAATTGTTGTAGCATACCTAATTGAATCAATCCATCGGGACCGGCAGATGAAATGACCAAATGTTCAATCATTAGTATGGTTGTGAAAAATAAAGTGAGAACCAACTGCAATGATATCGTGAAATTTTAGTCTGTTTTTCGTATATGCAGGCAACGAAACTAAATTTAGACGAGCTCTTTGAATTTAAGAAAGAACAAGATTTGAATACCTTGAAGATCTACAACCTCTTGTTAGAACGTGTCCATTTGAACATCAAACGTACTTCTAGGCAAAAAAACGAAAATCAATGCTGCTGGTATGTGGTTCCTGAATTTATTTTAGGGGTACCTCGATATGACGTCCGTAATTGTATCGCCTACATTGTACGAGAATTACAAGACAATGGGTTTAAAGTGACCTATACGCATCCCAATTTATTGTTTATTGTATGGTCGCATTGGGTGCCGGATTATGTAAGAATGGAATACAAAAAACAAACGGGTGTATCCATTGATGGATACGGGAAGGAAGTCAAACAAGAGGATAAACCACCATCGATCATTAAATCGACCTCTAGTTACAAACCGTCTGGACTCATTTATAAAGACGACTTTATTCGTCTTATTTAAATTTGGAATGCATAAAAAACGTTGTGTTACCAACGTGTTGTTTACCAACCAGGGCCAAGAGGTTTCTGGCACGCTTCTTCTAGGTTCTTGGGCATCCCATTTTCATAGGGCCAGACAAGTTCAACTCGCAATATTCTGGAATCGAACACATTCTCTGATCGAGATACACGCTGCATCTCGACATTTTTGCGTCGCTTCTTGGATTTATTGTCCGCATACTTGGTCACTCGGGAACCTAGCTCTTTTCGCTCTTTTCGTGAAAAGCCCCCAGTTCGCTTGACGCGGTTCTGGTTTCCTTTCACGGTTTTGGCGAAGGTGTCTGATACTCTAAGCATTCTGTAAATTGATCTACAAATCTCTGTTATCTGATTAGTTTCAATTTTATTTTAAGTATGTAAATCACCGTAGAACCCGTATGGAACAACGACTTGATATTCATCTTAAGGTGCTGAACATTTAAAAAAACTCGTTTTACCGAGAGGTCACAAGGGCGCTTATCGAAGATCACGTTTCCGTATGAGAAAGATAGGACTTGGTCCGTACCACTGCGCGTAGCTTGGTTCGTATTCATACTCTTCATCGCTTTCATCGCTTTCGGATTCAACATCCTCTCGGATGAGCATTTCGGATATCAAGCGAGCCATCTTGTCGAGCTTTTTCATCTCTTTGAGCGTTTCAAAGAGAGGTTCAATGGGCTCGACCTCGAGAACGGTTGGTTCGGGAATGTGTTCTGGAACGGTTGGTTCGGAAACGTGTTCGGGAATGTGATCGAAAACAAACCACTCTGTGTTCTCGGGGGATCCCCGAGACGCACGTTGTTGAATGATGTTCATCCTCACTTTCCATTTCTCGTTCTCTTGAAATTTCTTCGGCTTCTTCTTCGCTCCACTCTTCGCCTTGGAGCAGTTTTTCGTTTGCTTCTTGGTTGTTGGTGCAGGAAACATTCTCGTGGCCTTTTTACATATCTCTTTCTATAGAATCAGTTTCAATTTTATGTGAAAAAAGCGGCCCAGTTTTGGTATCACGCATCCTTGTGGGGTTTATGATTGCACACTGTGTCTAACCGATTTGTGCAGTAAATCTCTCCAGATTTTCTCCAAGTGTGTCATTTGGGGTAACACGTTTGGTTTCTTCCTGGATTGTCGTGCCCTCTTCTTGTCCAGCTGACCCTTGTAGATTGGCTTTTTGTTCGAGGGGGCAACCATAACAGACCGTTGTGCCATTATGGATTTAGTATACATCTATTTATTTAAAGGGAATGTTTCAATTTTATGAAACTATTCCTATTTGACTTAAACCTTTGTTCTAAGGTTATCTAATGGAGAGATCAGACGATGATATTTCAGAACTTACCTTCAACCCTTACAATCCGTGTAACAAACAGATTAGTTTGAGCCAAGTTCAAACTATTCTATCCAAGTACGGGGTGACCGAACAAGCCATCGATATAGAATTGTATCGTCGTGCATTTACACACCAATCTTACTGTATGCGTCCCTTGGATCAAAGGATTCAAATTGCATCATGTCCTCCAAACTGCATTCCCATTCAAGATAAATCCAATGAACGTTTAGAGTTTTTAGGGGATGGTGTGTTAGAGTGCGTGACCAAATTTTATATGTACCGTCGTTTTACGCGTGAAAACGAGGGATTCATGACCGAGAAGAAAATCGCCTTGGTGAAAAACGAGTCCATCGGTTCTCTTGCGTTGCAAATGGGATTGTCTGAATGGTATATTCTGTCTCGTCATTCAGAAGAAAAAAAAATACGTACCAATTTGAAAAAACTGGGATGTTTGTTCGAGGCCTTTTTGGGGGCTATTTTTGTGGATTTCAAAGAACAAGGGTTTCAAATCGCTCAGACGTTCATCGAACACGTGTATGAAAAACACATTGATTGGACGGAACTTATTTTATGTGACGACAATTACAAGAATATTCTACAAGTCAGATTACAGAAAGAGTTCAAAACAACCCCTGAATACTTGGAGATTAGTCACAATGGTTGTTATCATATGGGTGTCTATTTGTGTTTAGGCCAGCCCATTTGGAAAACATCCATTCAACAATCGATTCCATTTCATCAGTTCGAATCCTTTGACAAAATACACGCGTATCTGCGTACTCATTCTCATGTCCTTATCCATTTAGGGGAAGGACGTCATAAAATTAAGAAAAAGAGTGAACAATTGGCGTGCGAACAAGCGCTTCAGTGTATATCTAAATACACCCGATAAAATATCTACCTATTGTATGTATCCACCTATACAGCCGCATAAAAAGGAATGGTTGTGTACAGATCATTTGTCCACTGGACAACATGTAGAAATCTATGTAGAATGTAGTGGAAATCCAAAGGGTATTCCCGTCATTTATTTACACGGAGGACCTGGGGATCATAGTATACCTCGGATTCGCAGACTATACGACCCGAAATTCTATCATATTATCTTGTTTGATCAACGAGGATGTGGAAAATCGTTACCTGCAAATCACACGGAAAAAAATACAACCGAGTATCTGATTCGTGATATAGAATGTATTCGAGAATGGATTCATACACCTAGTATGGTGGTAACGGGCGGAAGTTGGGGGAGTACACTTGCCTTGTTGTACGCGCAAGCACACCCTTCCAGAGTAGATGCTCTTATTTTACGAGGGGTGTATGATTTGACCAACGATGATGTCTTGGACCAAATGTACCCAGAACAAGAAGATCAAATACAAAAATTTATCCATTTAAAACCATCGGAGGATGAAGATAAGAAAATTCAACAGATATTGTCCCGTAAAACAAAAAAACGAATGGCATTGATTCGTCTCATGTCAAATGAGCCTCAAATGCACGTCACCACAAAAACGACTCGTAAAGAACCCTTTAAAGAAAGTGAAACCCTTGCGATTATTGGGACACATTATGGAGTACACCATCATTTCGCTTCAAAACGTCAAATTTATAAAAATATGTATAAAATCAAAGACATTCCTACCATTATGGTGGAAGGACGATATGATATGGTGACTCCACCTAAAATGGCATACACTCTCTGTAAACGGTTTACCGATTGCGAATTGATCATTGTTCCAGCGGGTCATTCCTCGTCCGAGCGTGAAGTGACGCGTGCACTGGTTAAGGCATCCAACAAATTAAAAACGATTTTAAAATAAGAAACTAGGGTATGAAGCTGATTCTTATTTTGTTTTGGTTGTTTGTCGGTATCTGTATACCCATTGCTTATACCGATAGTTTAACACCCATTACACGGGTGGAACAACCCGACTTGAAAGTAAAGCTGGTCCAGGATGCCTACGATACCGTCCAAAATCCATACACACCACCCTTACGATATTTAGATATAGAATCCTATAAACAAATGGGTTATTTAAAACGTCAATCGACACGACTTCCCTTTTTTGGTAAACCGGCGAATCTTCGAAGAGATATGTGGTATTATTACACGACGATGGATGGGATTAAATTACCGATTACCATCAACAAACGTAAATGTTCCATTTCACCCGGTTGTTCATCGGTCTCTTCTGGTGATACGGTTCACGTAGAAGGGGACGTATGGACGGTTGAACTCTACGAGATGGACATGTATTAGTTTGGATACCGTTGTGTTGACACAAAATATGTCATGTAATACAACTCCAAGTATAAAAAACCCTATTGTGGTAGGCAATAATTTCCAACCTGTAAATCGCGCGATGAGCCACGCACCGATGAAGGTAGCGATTACATCGGCGATTGCAATTCCGCCAACGTGTGTATGAATGCCTTTTCCAGGTACGCCTAAGCTATTTTTATACGAACAATCCATACGTGTAGAGATAGAAAAATATCATACACGTATGATATTTTGTAATGAACAGAATTGAATGCTTAACGCGGGAAACCAACCATATTTGCACCGATGCCAAATCCAGCGCCCGTTCGTGCTGTTACGCCCATACTGGGAATGTATGTATCCAAAATGGAAAAGGTTGCCGCCGCAGTAAGAGCAATGAGAGCGACTTCGTCTAAACTAAGTCTTCCTTTAGGAATAGCGTAAGCGGCAATGGCGACCATCAAACCTTCCACTAAATATTTGATCGCTCGTTTTATTAGTTCACCTAAATCAAACATAGTTTTAGGATAGAAAAAAATATATCCAGAATAAAACTTAAATAAATGCGGGTAATTGGCTGTATGTCGGAAAAACCACAATATGTAGATTTATTGGAAGAGGACAAACCTATCGCACAACAAAAGTTTGTATGTGTTTCCTTTGTTTCACCTGAAAACATTATTCAACAGAAGGAACATTTTTTTTTCGACCGATTCGTGAAGACGTGGGACCTAGTCAAATCGATGCAAAAGTACGCACAGTTCACGGCATTTCTGGCCTACAAGTACAATCTGGATCCAGAACAAGTGACCACCGATTTGAATGAGTTCTGCAAGGAGGAATCCGTTACTTTGGCTAAAGAATCGGTTGCGGATGATTATAAAACCTACCTCGAGAAATATGTGGAAGATTTAGAATTGGAGTACAACAAGAAGAATGATTTCCAGACCAATACTCGTGGTATTAAAATTCGAGGCGTGTTTCCATCCCAAGAGGAAGCTGAAATACGTGCAAAATTATTGCGCGAGAACGACCCGCATTTTGATGTCTATGTAGGACCTGTAGGCGTTTGGATGCCGTGGGAGCCTGACGCGTATAGAACCGGGCAGGTTCACTTTTTGGAATCACAGCTCAATGAGCTCATGTCCAAGAAACAACAAAACGAGGCAAGTGCAAAAGAATATTTCGACAAACGCGTGAAAGAGGCCAAGCGGAAAGCCATTGAAGAAAATGTTCGGAAAGCAAGAGAGAGTGGCAATAAGCTTTCTCAATCCATTGATGCGAATGATAATTTGGTCAATGTGAAGAATGTAGAGGATATTCAGAAAACTCTGTTTGAAACGGAAAATGTAGTGACGGATAAAAATTCAGACCATGGATTGTCTAAATTAAAGAATTCGATCTGAAATATTTTTATACCTATAAAGAATGGCGAATCAATTCAAACCTCCTTGTAGAGGAAGAAAGTCTACGTGCAAGCGCGCATCTGCAAGCTGCGAAAACACGAGACGTAGTCGTAAACGACGAAGTTATTGCAGGAAAACGCATAATCGTAAACCGTGGTTTTAATCTATTCGTAATATAATGATGAAGGCCGTTTTAGTGGAGTTTATAGGAACCTTACTTTTCCTATACGTGATTATTGCAACCGACAATTCCGTGGCGATTGGCGCAGTTTTATCGTTGATCGTTTATTTAGGAGAACCCATTTCAGGAGGTAATTTTAACCCAGCCGTCACGGTCATGATGGTGGCTGCAAAGAAACAAAACATAAACACCGCGCTACCTTATATTGTAGCACAACTTGCCGGGGGTCTTGTTGCGTTGGAGATCTATAAGCGTATTCATTAACTTAAATAGTATTTGTGTGAATAGACTATGAAGGTCTTGTCTATCGACATTGGGATTAAGCATTTGGCACATTGTCTTTTTGATGTATCGGATACGCTTCGTATTGTAGATTGGGATGTCATCGATTTAACGGATGAGTATGTATGTGCATGCTCCAAGCCCGCGACGCATCGATTCCATCAAACCTATACGTGCAAAAAACATACCTATCCGGAACTGTCACTCGTTGAATTGATTGCTCAATGTACAAGTCGATCGATTCCATTGGGTACCAAAGCGGAAATGAAAAAGAGATTGTTTAAAGAAGTCAAGCCGATTCCGCCGCCAACTTTGGTGGATTTAGGACAACAAATTATGAAACGTTATGCACGATTTTCAGAAGTGGATGTCGTGTTGATTGAAAATCAAATTGGTCCCCTTGCCAGTAAAATGAAATCGGTTCAAGGGCTGGTCGTCCAATATTGGTTGATGAGAGGTGCAAAAGTAGAATGCATATCGGCATGTAACAAGCTCAAATTGTTTCATTCAGGAAAAACGACCTACGCTCAACGTAAAAAGTTGAGTATACAATACACTCGGGTCATGTTGGAACAAAATGGTTTGGTGACAAATTTCTCCTCCCATAAGAAAAAGGATGACTTAGCAGATACTTTTTTACAAGGGGTTTGGTATTTCCAAATCAATAATTGCGGATTACTTAAAATTAATTGTTCTTAATCACATTATGGAGGTTATCAATTTAAGCGATACGCCTACAGTCAGTTTTGGACCAGGCATTGAATTGTTGATGAATGATAAGCCCAAAAAGGAAACGGTTTCGGTTACGGATTTGGATAAGCTAGAATCGGAATTAAACGACCTTTCACGTTCCTCGATACCTACTTCAGCACCTCCATCCACACCCGTTAGTTTTCCACGTATGGAAAATGTAGTCATTGAAGAATTACCTTCGGTCAAATTTGATATTCCAGAGAAACCCAAGGACCCCATGACGTGGGATGGGTTTAAACCATTCCAAGGTGACCCTGATAAAGTGACCGCAACAAAAGATAGCTTGAAAGAACGTTTTTCCTATTTACGAAAATTAGAGGACCTTGAACTCAAGGGTGTACGATTGACCCGTAAATATACGATGGATTCTTCACTTGAAGAAATGAAAGGAGAATACGAGAACATCATTTCTGAAAAAGAACGAAGCAACAATGTCAAGTTTCAGGGTAAAATGTTGATGGCCTTGATTACCGGGGTGGAATTTCTCAATTCCAAGTTCGACCCATTTGATGTCAAATTGGATGGATGGGCTGACCAAGTCAATGAAAATATTTCAGATTACGATGACATTTTCGCAGAATTGCACGAAAAGTACAAGAACAAAGCTAAACTGGCGCCCGAACTGAAGTTGATGTTCCAATTAGGAGGAAGCGCCATTATGTTGCATATGACAAACACCATGTTCAAATCCTCTGTACCTGGAATTGACGACATTATGAAACAAAATCCAGAATTGATGCAAAAATTCACTCAGGCGGCCGTGAACTCCATGGGGGCATCTCATCCTGGATTCTCTGGATTTGTCAACTCTGTACAGCCCACGAGAGAAAGAGAACCGCGCGAAGTACGCCGCGAACCACGTGAAGAAAAACGGCCAGACATGAAGGGACCGAGCGATATCAATTCTCTTCTAAGTGGTCTGAAGCCTAAAACAATTCAACTAGATGAAGGAAGTACGGTCAGTTTGAGCGAATTAAATGAGATGAAGGATGGATTGAATTCCGCAAAGAGAGGACGAAAGAAGCGATCAGAAAAGAATTCAATGAGCCTAAACCTGTAAAACTTTTATGACGTGAATGTATGTACTTGAATAATATACGAACTCATTTTACTTCCATCTTAAGCTTATTTTTATTGTGCACCACCTTGATCTTGCCGATTCTCATCTTTATGAAACCCATATCGTCTTGGTTGACGGGGTTTGACAATATAGATGGAGTCGAGGCAACACCTGCAACAGGTGGCACCTTTTACACCATTGCCTCCATTTTGAATTTACCTCTTTTTTTCAATGTATTGATTCGACAATCCAATACCCGAATGATCAACCAGATCTATACGGGATTGTTTTTCTTGTTGTCTATTGTTCTCGTCGTATTCAATCCAATGGGGGTGTTAACGACGGCGTATAGTTTACAAACCATACTCATTGTAACCGCAATTGTCTTTGTTATCTTGAAATATGTTAGAACCGGAATCCTAAAACAGTTCATCTTAATCGCCATGGTCATTACATTAGGGGTATGTGGTGAGACGATGGGGGTGAACTATTCGGGATTGCACCTCTTGTATTATCTATTGTTTTATTTGATGGGTTATGTGTGGAACTTTTTCGATTTCAACCTATCCGGACTATCTGACCAAACGACCAAAAGTGTATACGATACGGCATTCTACCTCTATGCACAACTTCCTGGTATTTCCTTGATATTTGTGATTGAGATTTTATTGATTGTTTTGATTTTATATGGTCGAACATGGATCAAGAACTATTATGGAGGAGACTTGGTGGTTCATAATCCGATTGATTTGAACAAACGATCTTCGTATACCGTATCCAATGTATATCAATACACTTATACCCTATCCTTCTGGGTTAATCTAGAGGCCACCTCTCCTGGATTTTCTTCCTCCTCCAATGAATACACGGATGTAGTGATGTATGGAGGAAACGTATTAATTGCGTATAATAGTTCACTCAATACAATCCGAACCGTGATGAAAAATGAATCGAAGAAGACCGTCTATGATATGAACGACATTCCATTACAAAAATGGAATCACGTGGTCTTATCTTACTCAAACGGTACCCTTGATTTATTCTTGAATGGGGAATTACAGAAAAGTACAGTTGCAGTACCTCAATTGACCACACAAGAGATGATTGTTGGTGCGGAACAAGGTGTGTATGGTAAATTATGTACAATGATGTTTTACAATAAGGTGTTGACGATGGAAGAAATCCAGGCCTTGTATACCCAATTTAAAGATAAGAATCCTCCAACCCTCTAAAAGGTACTTCCTGCATAGTTGGAGGGAAGAGGTTCAAAACTATCGGGGGATTGGGCGTTTTGAAGTGGATTGTTTGGACCCGAAAACATGGAGTTGAAATCGGGTTCGGGAGAATTCATTGGGTTTGCGGTACTACCTCCTTTGGGTAACAACGGCGGAGTTTGTATTTGGGGTTGAGACAAGGGTTGGGTATGTTTGACGCGAACGGGTTGAGGAGTCGACAAGACACGATCTATCAAAATCGTAACCTTGTCTCCCAAGGAAGTCATCATACTCAACAAAACAATCAATGTAGGTAAAATCACGGTAATGATGTTTTGTTCGGCATATTTTACCCCACTGGCGGTGGGGATAAAGGTAATAATGCGATGAATGAACAGAATGCCTATAAACAGTACAATACATTGAAGCGTAATTTCTACAAAAATGGCTATACTTCCTTTATCTCGGTCGACGACAGGCGCATAATCCTGAATGGTTCGGTTCAGTAAAGAAACCAATACAATGGCGAATACCGTATACTGCATAATATTCACCATTTCATGTCGACTGTCTTGTTCAAAGTTAAACACGTGAGAGAAAAAATTAGGCGATTCTTCCATTGGTCTATCACAAGAAATTAATATTAGTTTAAAAAGTTAAAAATTAATGTACTTAGGTGATATGTCTAAACAAAAACCTGCTCCGATTCAAAACAAAATATCGATACCCGACGCCGTAATGAATTTAGCAAGGCGAGTGAAGGGTCTAGAAGACAAGAGTATGTCCCAATTAAAGGCAATTGAACAAAAACTAGGGGACCACGAAAATAGGTTTATTGAAGACGCACCCGACATGGACCAAATTGCTGAAATGTTTAAGCTGATGGGTTCCAAAATCGATGGATTGATGGAACGTTTAGCAGAAGTAGAAAAACGGAATGACATTAAACCTCCTAAAAAGAAAGGGGGTACCGTAAAATTGGCTGATCTGGGGACAGAAGATACCCCCAACGGGATTTCATTCTCGTAATCCATATAAAAAGATGACAACGTCAACTAGTAATGAATATTGGTATCCTTGCTACGATATGCATTGTCACGGTACTGTACATTCATATTCATTTCCAATTACATACAAGCAATGATTTAGAAATCTACGAGATTGCCATGCCTACCAAAACTAAATTAGAAGAAGTGTGTAACTTCAAACAACCCGTTTTATTTGATTATTACGAAGAAACCATTTCACGGTGTACACTCGATTCGCTCGACGAATATAGCGTGTTTGACGTGAGAGTGTTTGATGATACACACGTAGGCATATCGTTACCCTTGGAAAAGGCTCGCGAATTATTCAAAACAGGACGCCACGCCACGTTAGACAACGGAACATTTCTTCAAGAAACAATGGTGAAGCGATATTATGATTTGACGGATTTAGCGCTTCGTCCACCGATGGTAACTTCAATGACTCACGATATATTCTTTGGGTCATTGAATTATACGACTCGTCTTCAATATCACACGTCGTGTAGAAATTATTTCTTGGTCACTCAAGGATCCATTACGATAAAATTAACTCCGCCACGCAATACACCCTTCTTGAAAGAAATCAAGAAATACGATACACAAGAGTTTTTCAGTGATGTAAATCCCTGGACCGATGACCCTAAAAAGGTCAAATTTTTAGAATTGGTTGTTCCCGTAGGTAAATTGTTTTATATCCCTGCTTATTGGTGGTATAGTATTCGATTAGAAAAAGATGCATGTGTATGCATGTTTCACTATAAAACGTTGACCAATTTAATCGCCACGTTACCCGACATTGGAATGGGTATATTGCAACGTCATAATACAACTACGAAGGTGTTACCGGTGGTTCAACTCTAATCTCCTTCATTCTTTGACGCGTTTCGCACATCAGAGGACCTCCACCCACCCCCGTCACATTTACCGCCATACACTTGTGCTGGTTGTCGGTGAGCTCCTTTTTGTGAAAGTTCACATATTCACCTTGAACAAGGTATTTGTATACATTGGGAGGCACAACCAACTGCTGGTAATGTACAAATATATCTTCCTGTTCATGATGAATGAAACCATACCCGGATTTATTGTTGAACCATTTTACGATTCCCGTGAATAACATTTCTGGCATTATATAAATAAGGGTATACAATTCTTTATATCAATTCCAAAATAATATAAACTCATCATGGTATACGATGTATGTGTGGAATATTTGCCATTGTCAATTCAGATATGGACAATAATCAAGTCCACGCAGACTTTATGCGTGGAAATCGTCGAGGTCCCGACCATACTGCTTATCAACAATATGGATACGTTGGATTGGGTTTTCATCGTCTCGCAATCAATGGTCTAGATACGATTTCTAATCAACCCATCTCCATCAACGGTATTCATTTAATTTGTAATGGGGAGGTATACAATTATCCAGAACTCTATGCTGCACTCAACATGACTCCCACGACGAATTCAGATTGTGAAATTATTGTACATTTATACCGTGAATTCGGTATTGAACATACGTTGCATATGATAAATGCATCTGAATTTGCTTTTGTCTTGTATGATTCCATCAAGAATATTGTCTATGCCGCTCGAGACCCGCACGGAGTGCGACCCTTATTCAAAGGAGTACGGAACAATACACTTTGTTTCGCTTCGGAAATGAAAATGATTCCAAAAGGAATGACCATTACGCCTGTTTTACCGGGTACGTATACGGATGGAACACACGTACATTCGTATCATTCGTTACCCTCGATAAACCCCGCATTGCTTCGTCCTCAATATCTCATCAAAGAGACCCTGTATGAGTGCGTGCGTAAGCGTGTATTGCATACCGACCGCCCGATTGCGTGTTTGTTGTCTGGAGGATTGGACAGTAGTCTCATTGCGTCATTGGTTACCCAATGCCTTCGAGATTTGGGTAAGCCTCCACTCGAAACCTATAGTATTGGACTGGAAGGTGCAGAAGATTTAAAGTATGCATCTATGGTGGCCCGTTATCTGGGTTCGAAACATACGTCCATCGTACTAACAGAGGAAGAATTTTTAGCAGTCATTCCAGAAGTCATTTATGCGACCGAAACGTACGACACGACTTCGGTTCGGGCAAGCGTAGGTAATTTCTTGGTAGCAGAATATATCAGCAAGCATAGTGAGGCCAAGGTTATCTTTAACGGAGATGGTGCAGATGAAGTATGTGGGGGATACTTGTATTTGAAAAATGCCCCCAATGAAGTCGAATTTGATAAAGAATGTCGTCGGTTGGTCAAGGACATTCATTATTTTGATACACTTCGTAGCGATCGGTGTATTTCCTATCATGGATTGGAAGCAAGGACTCCCTTCTTGGACCGGGCCTTTGTTGAACTGTATCTTTCTGTTCCAGCGAATCTTCGTTATACCCAATGTGAAAAGGAATTGTTACGAACTTCGTTCGAAGGGATGCTTCCGTTGGATATTTTATGGCGAAAAAAAGAAGCGTTTAGTGATGGGGTGAGTTCGCTACACAATTCGTGGTATTCCATCATTCAGAGATCGATTCCCGCGTCAATCCGACACGAGTATGCAACACAAACCACTTTGTTGACCCAAGAACAATATTATTATAAAAAGGTGTATGATTCTTATTATTTTACAGTGTTGCCCTATTATTGGATGCCCAAATATACAAACAGCAACGATTGCAGCGCACGAACTCTAGAAACGTACGCGAGTTGAACGTTTACGAATTATTTTTCGTCTTCGAGATTTTCGTCTTCGTTTTCCTCCGGATTTCGCAAAAAGACCAAGGTAATCACGAATAGAATCTGTTCCAGCTGCTGGCGTTCCAGGCGGTTGTGTTGCTGGCGTTCCAGGCGGTTGTGTTGCTGGCGTTCCAGGCGGTTGTGTTGCTGGCGTTCCAGGTTGTGTTGCTGGCGTTCCAGGTTGTGTTGCTGGCGTAGCCGGCGGTAATGAGTAAAAAACTGGAACAGGTGTTGACTCTACGTCCGGTATCCGACCCTCTGCCCTCATTCGTTTGAGAGCTTGTGCGGATAATCTAAAAGCATCTTGCATTGCATATAGTTCCTGAAATATCGTTAACGCAGCATCCCCATCGGTCAAAAAGGGAACGGCCCATCTCATTTGACTATAATCGACATGAAACTTAAGAAGATTGTTATTATAATCGATCCTCTCGATCGCATTAAGAACCCGTAAAATAATGTCAGTATGGTTTGCGTTTGCATCATCCTCTTTTATTACTTTGCTACGGGTTGTTCTTGCAGGTAATAAATACTCTTGCAACACCGTTCTGAGATGATTCAATTGTGTACGTTCTACAATACCTTCTACACCTTCTACACTTGTTGGGTCCAAATTATAAACACTACCAAAATCAATAAGCCAGGTATGTATACGGTCATCTAAAACCACGAGTGAATTATTTGTATGTAGATCTAGATGAATGTATCCCTGCAAGAATAGACGAACAACCTTGGTCAGAACTGAAATTTTCGCAGCCCTTATGACATCGACTATTCTTGCAACATCGGCAGCGGCTGCAGTTGCAGGCCGACTAAGGTCCTTGGCAAACTGACTTAATGTTTTCGAACCTTCAATCATTGGCATCGTAAGCACTCCAATGTTACCCTGCGAATGATCCCTAATATACTCTAATACAGTATATAGATCTGTACCCTCTTCACTTTTGGAGAACAACAAGGCTAACAAATCGCGAGTTTCAATACCGGTAAAAAATGCAATATTTGCAATGGATGGACAAATTTCTTCTTTACCGCCAACTATACTTTCTTCCCATATGCGTTGTTGGATTATCGCTTCTTCTCTAAATTTTTCAGAGGTTTCGCACGATTTAACCAATTCATGATCTTTCAATGTGAGCATCGGCAATCGACGTTTGACACCATCGTTAATCACTACAAATTTCAATAGATAGCTAACTACTGGTACGGTAAACCGACCGTTAAACGTCGTTTTAAATTCAGAATATTGCTCATTGACATCCAATTGAATCATAATTCCCTTTAATGAATTTGCCGTCAGAAGGGATATTGTACCATTGAGAAGCATATCCCTAATGGGCGTAAAGTATGTTTTACTGAGATTGTTTTGGGTTACACCGCCCTTCATATCCTATACTAAGATTAAACACACGCTCGGTAATAAAATGTACTGACCGAGGTTTTACTTTTTCGAGTGATTTTACACACCATACCTGGTCTCATACACAGGACCAATGCAACGGGATCATACCGACTAATGGCCGGTAAATCTGCAATGGTTTGAATGTTGTGCTGTTTAAACAGTTCATCCTGTTCTTCGACCGTTAAAATTTCGTGTTTGGGTACTTGGACGTGTTTCAGAATATTAAACTGTAAACGTTTGATGTTAATGACGGATGCGTATATTTGAGAATCGTTCCACAACGTGTTTAATGCAGCAATCTGAGCATCATTGGGATCCATCTTCACAATGATCATCAAATTATCCTCTTTGGTTAAAATGGGTGGTTCGTCTTCATTGCTTTCGTAAAAGGAACACGCTTCCGAGGCTACATTCAACCGTCCATCCAGGTAGAACTTGATGAAAATCTTTTTACCATTTTTATGGGTCAATAATAAATCCAATTGTTTTTGGTCCATCATTGCACCCACCTGCTGTATTCCACAATGGGCATACTCGGAAACATCGTATCCGGTCTCTTCCAAGATGGCAAGAAGGTTATTACGAGCAGAATAAATGTGGGTAACACTAATCGTCTCCATTCTATATGTTAACTCTATACTAATATTTATATCTCAATTTTATGAATATTCTTTGTCTCCTCTTCGGTTAAGGTATCACTCTTATCTACAATCTCAAGATCATCTGTTTCTGGTTCTGGAATCGGAACCATTTCTGGTTCATCTTGAACGGGTTCAGACTCTATCGGCTCTGAAACAATCGATACGGAAGGAGGTTTACTATTTGGTGCAGGATTTAATTGAACCGTAATTTTACGCACGTGTGAATTGATAGCAATGTTGTTTTCGATGACGTATTGCAACGAGTTGACTCCATCAATCTTCCATTGAATGTCATCTAAGATCAGCTGTTCAATCTTATTTCCCTCCATACGGTCCTTTATTTTGTTGGGGAGGATATCATTACGCGTTTTCATTTCTATGCCTGTTTTGGGTTCATCGGGGCGGTACACTTCGGTACTCCCAATGCGGTGAACCAAGGCATCGTCTTCTCCGCCCCATCCATAAAAGGTGTTGGGGAATCCATTCATTTGTTTGAATTTGGACTTTGAAATACGCAATACTCTTCCTAAGAAGTAATCCTTTTTACCCACGGTGTATTTATCGTCTTTGATCAATCGCCCCAAATGTACAAGGTCCTTTCCATCATCCCCATAATAACGATCGACGATATCCTCCGGCATAAGAATGTCTACATCGTGTACCACAAAGGTATCGACATTGGGTAATTCCCTTGTAAGATAATCAACCCCAATATTCAACAACATCCCTCGATTGAATTTATCCGCCTCACTTTGTTCTACCACGAGAATGTTGATCTTTGTATAATGTTCAATGAATTGGGCGAGTTGCTCACCACGGTCTTGGTCACCGGAATCGCGAAAGGGTACAATAATGACCGTCGTACTGGTAGGTACCGCATTCGTCTCTTTGTAGGATTTGAAGGTCAATTCGTGTTTCGGTTTCAAGGATTCAATCAATTTTCCGTCGTCGATATCATACATATTTTTCTGAGGTTCTAAAATACCCGAAATGGAATTGCATAAATCCGCGACATAATCATAGACAAACTCTTTGGTAAAGTATTTTTCGTAGAAATCCATTCCATTTTTCGCAATTTGTTGACAAATCTCATCATGGTCTAAACACCATTTCATCGTTTCCGCGACTTCGGCAACGGTATTCACGAGGATACAATGTGCACTACCAATGTCAGGGTCCTCGATGGTTTTCATCTTCAACATCGGTTCAAACCAAAGCGTGTAACGCGTTTTGACGTTCAGTACACAAAATCCAAGCCCTAACAATCCTCCAAATCGATAGGCGGCTGAATTCCCTTGCACGTTAAGGGTGTATTTATACTTGACTTGTTCGCTCATGTCCATTCGTGCTCCCGTATTTTTGCGGTCTTTTGGATTAATGTACTCTAAACGCAGTGAGTCGTCTACATTCTTTCCCTTGATGCGGTTTGTAAAATTGACAATCTTTGTATCCATAAATTCTTCCACCAGTTCATTGATATACATTCGTGGATTGGTATTTGACTCATTTCCACACCCAGTTCCTTGACCTCTCCAAACACATTTATTCTTGCGAGTTTCCCAGGCAGGTAGATTTTCTCGGGAAGGACTGGTATTTTTACAAACAATCCCCTTATGACCACGATCGCTTTCCAATTTTGCAAATTTCTTTTCAGGACAGATGATGTTCCAATCGTCTCCGGTTGGAAACGTAAAATCTGCGTGGTCTACTGAGGTGGATTGTCCTACGACTGGAATAAACGTTTTTTTATTGTAGGCTTCCGGCATGGAAACATCGCCGTAAAGGGCATCAAACGACTCTTTCCAGTCTTTTCGTAAATGAGGGAAATCTTTACGTGATAGGAAAAAGACACAATCGTTTACCTTACGATGACTACACGTGTCCACCAGCATATCGTACATTTCAGACAAATAATTATCGGTTGGGTCTCGGTCCACTTTTTCCGTACGAAGTAAACAATTGGTTGCATGCCACGTCTTTGGATCTTTCGAAGTCTCTTTACGTTTATTCGAAGGAAGAGATTTCAACAACGCTTCCAATTGATCCTCCTCTATTAAAGTGTAAAAATCATTGGTAAAATTGACGTTGTACAAGGGTAAGAAATTAAATAATTTGTTGTTTTTGATACGCACGAAAATAGCCGTCTTCATTTTATCCACAAAATAAGACAGTGTAGTGTCGAAATTATCCGGGTGTGGTTTATAAATGTCCAGTTCACATCTTTCCTTTTGATACTCTGATGTATAGGGTTTAGGCTGGATCGTTCGAGCAATCGAAATCCGTTCAAATTGTCTTGTCACATAAGGGAAAATCATTGGATTTAGACTGTATGTGTTGATAAGGATGTCACGACAAGGCGTGTTTCCACTCGCAACATACAGTGTATTTTCCAAGAGAGCGTATTGGGTAAGTTTCAAGGATGAAAAAAGGACGGTGGTCAGAGTCTGCAATGCCTTGTACCTCATATTCTCAAACTGGTCGACCGTATCCGATGTAATCAATCTTGCTTGTACATTCATGGTGGCCAATTCTTGGAGCAATAGTTTAAACGCATAAGGAACATTCAATGCACTAAACGATTTCTTATGTTTAGGGACGGTAAGCAATGCATCATTTTCAAAGACCATGCCATCTATGGATGGACTTATTTGTAAATTGGTATAGTCATTGTAGACGGCCAACAATCCAGAGGTATTGTCGACATAAATCTTATAAGGAATGCGAGAATTGTTGACCATCATAGTTCCGTCCCCACGATCCATCAAGGATTCGCGTACAAAACTAGCCATTCCATTGGCAATGACGCCATCGCGTTCCATTTCACCAATACGCAAACCGCCTTCATTGGAACGACCTTGTACAGGTTGGCGAGTGAGTGCCGTATTCGGACCTCTCACACGAAAGTTAATCTTATCCGCCACCATGTGCTTCAAACGCAAATAATACGTGGGTCCAATAAAAATATTACTTTCGATTTGTTCCCCTGTAAATCCATTGTACAATAATTCCGTCCCACTACTATGATACCCTAATCGTGGAAGTTCACGACGATAGGTGTCTACGAGCGTTTCACTGGTTTCATCCATGTTAGTGGTGTTAAATGCGGTACAATCCCCTAATCCTCCATTGTGTAGATGAACCTTGCCAATCAGCGATTCAATCAATTGCCCAATGGTCATTCGTGAAGGCAGTGCGTGCGGATTGATGATGAGGTCGGGACGGATTCCATCTGATGTAAAGGGCATATCTGTCTCATTTAAAACGAGTCCACACGTTCCTTTTTGACCCGCGCGAGAGGCAAACTTGTCACCAATACCCGGAATTCGTTCATGACAAATGCGTACTTTAGCAACACGATCGCCTGGAGTATCTTCACTGATAAAGGTTCGGTCCACTCGTCCCTCTTGGTCCCGATTGGGATAAATGTTCTTGATACTTTCTCCTTGTGCCATACGCATCAGTACCGTATCCGGACGAACCTCGGTATTCATTTGCACGATTCCGTTTTCGTCTGTATTGGTACTCCCTTTGAATACCAAGGGGATATCTCCATTCGATTCGGACACTTCATATGTCTTAAAATAGCTCGTGTTAAACATACCTCTTTCCAAGGACGAACGATTAAAGAGAATAGCGTCCTCCGTGTTATATCCCGTATAACACATAATGGCGACAATTGCATTTGCACCATAGGGTAAGGATTTAAAGGGTTGGAGAAAATTACTTTGAATCAATGGTGTCTGACCATAGTTCAAGACAACACCCATTGTGTCCATTCGATTTTGATAATTGGTGTGATACACTGAAACGGCCTGCCTCGATTGTCCGCACGAAAATGCATTTCGAGGCAAGGGATTATGTTGTACAAAAATGGTTTGATTTCCCATAAATCCAAGTAGAGAAGACCCGTGAATTTCCACGTGAGTGTACAAGGACTTTTCAAAATTCTCTAATGGGTCAAATCCAATCAAGGATGAATTGCTTTCATCTGCATCCAAATATTCAATCATACAAGGCTTTTTGGTATCACCGTGGGTCATTGCCGCCCACGAATCGAGACGGTCAGGTGAATACGAAAGTTTTCGTTTGTGATTCACATAAAACAAAGGCCGTTGCAGACGGCCCGCATCGGTGTAAACGTACAATGTATGTTCACCAATGTTCCAACTAATGCTTGTGGTGGAAGGAAGGATACCCGTTCGTCTACACTCCACCAACGTATGCAATGTGATTTCGGGTTCTTCAATACATCCAACCCATTGTCCATTGAGAAAGAGTTTCACCAAGGTGGCGGATTCTGCTGTCAAGGTATGTAACGGAAGGATAGGGAGTTCATATTCTGCCATCACGTCCAACACCCGTTTTTTGGGAAATCCATCTGTAATCCGTGAACATAAACTTAGCTGTTTGTGGGTACCTACATCTGTGCCGTCACTGTCCACTGGGTCAAATAACCCCCATTGAGAAGAATGTAGAAGACGAGGTGCAGTGACTTTTGCACTATCATCGATTTGAAGTACACATTTTCGTAAATGAGAAATGGCAGAATTAAAACTGAGACGATTGAGTTTTTGAGACACGCCCACGAGTTGAGTATACTCGGTCGCACCCCACCTTCCTTTGAATCCAGTGATTAATCCCTTCTCGGTGATACGTTCTTCAAAAAACTGATGATAATTCGCCAAAAACAATGTAGGGAAGTTGGCTGGTTCGTTGAAAAAATTCTTATTCTTATTGTGGGCACGGTCAATTTCTACGCCTACGTGCTCCAACTGTTTGTGGTAAAAATCGTGAAATAAATCATGTAGTAATACACCGGAGGGTTCTACGCGTTTCATTCGAAACGAATCACGATCGGACACGGGGTCGACTCCTAATGCCATTCGAAGAACCTTTTTCACCATATGTCCCAAGAAAAAAGCCTTGTCTATCAACTGGTCTCCCATATGCGATAAAAATAATTTGACTAAAATGTGAACTGCATATTGTAACGACTTGTATTTTGTAAAAGAACCGATAAATTCTAGGGCTTGATGTTGGGTGTAAATACCCATCGCATCACATACACTCTCGTGGAAGTGTTCTCGAAAGTTGTTTTCTCCCAACAAACACGTTTCAATGATTTGTTTGTCGGTCAATACGCCTAACGCTCTCATAACCACAAACAGTGGAATAGGTAGACGTACATCAGGTAACTCGACCACCATTTCGTGTAGGGTAACCCCGTCCTTGGTCCGCACAGAACTGGATGAATCCTCTTTGGTGGCAATACGTACAGCAGCCACGCGTGGGAATGTGACCCCGTCATCCGAATACGATTTAATGTCTGCACTATAATAATATTTGTCACTGTAGTTCTTGGTCGTACAAATGGTGTTTCGTGCACGACCCTCTTGACAAATGAGCACCTTTTCACTACCATCGATGATAAAATAGCCACCCGGGTCACTTCGACATTCCCCCATTGCAAATCGAACCTCTGGAGGAACATTGTGTAAAATACAGATTTCAGACTGTAACATAATGGGGAAATTACCAAGAAATACCATGTCATCTGGCGTATGTTCTTGCACAACACCATCGATTTCAATTTCAAAGGTTATTTTTGCGTGAATACTGAAATAATAGGTGAGGTTACGAAGACGAGCATCATTTGGATAGAGTGGTTTTTGTACACCATTCTCTGTAAACACGGGTACACCAAATACAAGTTCGGAAGATGATTTGGTTCCAACCCATAATCGACATACGTAACGAAATACATTTTTATCATCTTTGTTCTTTAGGTTGATCAATGGGTTCCGATTCTTGATGATTTCAGGAATCTGTTTCACAAATTGATTGAACGAATCCAAATGATGATTTACTAAAAATCCGGGTTCTTCTAAAAATTTATGTATGCACTCCATATATTACTCCTTCTATTTATATTTATTGTGTTTTGGCAAACATAATAGATATAATTACACGTCCAAGGGGAGTTCATTCATTTGAAACGTGTAGTTTGATTTCTTGTATTGCCTTGTTTCTTGCAATTTTTCCTGTCTTGTATCGAACGATTCTTTCAAGTCACTCGAATAGGAGGGTTGTAACGGTACATACGCATAGGGACATCCAGTTTGCTGGCACGCGGTAGACTGGTCAAAGGCAATGATGGAATTTGCATTCTTCTGTAAGTATTGACGATAGTCCCAATTGGTTTTAAGATTTTCACGAGAACGTATCTGGTCATTCAACACCGCCGTAGGTTGCCAATTCGAAAAAGACCGCCCATCCGACATTAGTGCTGGAAAATCCTGATGGAAATTGTTCATAGGGAGAGTTTAGATTTTATTTTGTAAGAATTCAATCAATTCCTTTTTGGTCTTGAGTTTAGGTCCATTCAACTCCGCTACTTTATCCTTTAACTCTTTCAGTGTAAGAGAATCAAATGGACCGACTTCTGTTTCCACGAATTCCGGTACAATTTTTACATCGGGTTCAATCATTTTTTTGACTTCGATCTCTTCACACACTTCTTGAGCTGGCAAGGAGACTCTTTTCACGTCATCATCAGATACAGTGACTCTTTCTGGGGTACGTTCACGCGACTCGTAGTCGAGGTGTACATCCGAGCATTCACTCGTTTCACTAGACTCATCGGATTCTTCGTCCGAGTCTTGTAATGCTTCTCGTGTAACCATTGCCATGGTTTCAATGGTCTCGGACATTAATTCCAAACGATTCTCAAACATAAAGAGTTTTTGACGGATATAAAAAAAGAATACAACCATCAGAATCAGTGTAATGGCCAAACCGATCATACTTTTCTATAGATTATATATACGTTCTTTTGTCCGCATTCTCGCATCCTTTACAATGGAAGTTGGGTAGGCTAACTGTTCAAGCACGTTTACACCTCCACGGTCATAAGATACGCCTTGTCCTAATTTATAAGTATTTCTTCCATTGACGGTTTTCATATGAATCATCTCCATGGTTGAATTTGACTTTAAATTCTCACACAAATCGAAAAAATGCGTGGTTAACAAAAATTGGAAGCTAGGATAATCGGTTAAAAAGGACAAGAGAGAACCCGCGCTTGCAACGGCTTCCACGGGATTGGTTCCGGAAAAGAGTTCATCGAATATACATAAAATACGTTCCTTCTTAACGACTTCATTTAAGATTTCTTTACAACGCCTCGCTTCGGCTTGAAACAAACTGTCACGTCCAGACGTGTCTGGAATATTAATGTAACAATAAAAGGCGTCGTATGGACAAATGGTAGCAGATTTGTAAAATCCACGACCGATTTGTTGCGACAAGAGTACGTTAATCAAGGTTGTTTTTAACAGGGTAGTCTTTCCAGATGCATTCGGACCCGTCAAGACTTTATTTTTATCCAAAGAATACGTGTTTTTCACGGGGTGTTTGGTTGGGTAATAGGCTCGCACAAAAGAAGTTTTATTTGAAAACACACACGGGTTTATTTTTTTCTGGCGATTCAATTGATAGATATTTTGCACAAATCCGTGGAAACCAAAAGAATAGTGTAGAGTTGTTTTCAGTTCAGCATTGTCATACAATTGATAAAACAAGGCTCTCGCTTCACCACATCGAAACATACTTGTATTCAATCCGGACAATTGTGTCTTGAACTGCAACAATCGTTGCTTGTGTTCTTCCAATACACGATAAAAAGATTGATAGGTGGGTAAGGCGCAAATACTCTGTTGAACGTGGTTCATCGCCTCCAAGGTATGGGTTACATATCGCCCGGCTTCTTGAAATACCGTATGTACCGTGGTAATATTGGTGTAAAAGGTGTAAAACGTGTAGATATTGGTATACAACTGTACGCAGAATAAAAGGGCGGTGCCTATAAGATACGCTCGTTGTTTGACATCCGCATCTTGAAACCCAGTGACCAATCCACCAATGGCGTGTTGTTTGAGTACCTGCTTCAAAATATCGAGGTAAGTTGACCACGAAAGTTCAATGCTTTTCATACGAAGAATGACAAATGGGATAATGACCATAATCAAGGGAGTCAACAAGAAGAGAATCGGAGAGGTAATGAAATAAATACTAATAAAGGTTAGAAAAGAGGAGGATTGGTTCAACATACTCAATCGTTCAGATTCGATATACTGATAACTGATTTTGAACTCTTTATTGTCTTGGATTCGATTCCAATGTTGTACAAAGGCATCAATGGGAATGGGTTTCGGTGCATTTTGGAATAAGACGGCCGATTCCGTCAAGAAATCCGTATTCGTGGTATAGTATTTCGCCCATTGGTGTGCGGTTTGTTTGGACTCGGTTGTCGTTGGTTTGAAGAGCTTGTCATAGACCGGAATTTCATCGGACTGTACAAGTTCTAAATCCTTTAGTATATGGGGGTTCACTTCTTTGTGTGAAACATATTGAATGGGTAGTTTGAAGATTTCCATATGGAAAGTATGTACTAAAAAGCACGACTTTATACTTATAAAATAGATATAAACGATGCTAAGGTTATTTATGAAATGAAGATGCATTTATCTATGATGCTTCGTCTCACCACCATGCAACAGAAATACGTGTCTATCCTACAAAATCCGGCACATTCTCTTGTGGTCTGTACCGGACCGGCTGGGTCGGGTAAGACGGCATTCGCGTGTAAGACGGCAATAACCCAACTTGCAGACAAGCAGGTCAATCAAATTGTGATTACCAAACCGCTTGTTTCGGTGGAAGGGGAAGACCTTGGGTTTTTGCCAGGGAATATGCGGTCGAAGATGTCCCCGTGGATTGAATCGTATCTGGATATTTTCAAAGAACACTATTCCATGAAACAATTGGAGGAGATGATGAAAAAGGAGGTTATTAAATTGGCCCCGTTAGCTTATTGTCGTGGAAACACGTACACCAATTCATTTGTCATTTGCGATGAATCTCAGAATACCACACCCAAACAATTGAAGATGTTGATGACACGTTTGGGTCAAAACAGTAAAATGGTGGTGATTGGCGATTTGGACCAACAAGATAGCCACGGTGCATCTGGTCTAGAGGATTTCTTGCAACGTTATCCAGGTGGAAACGACGAAATTGCGTTGGTTCGTCTAACAGAATCGGACGTGTGTAGAAGCTCGTTGGTGAAGTACATTCTCACCTTGTATAAATAGTCACAGGCCTTATCATGGAAAATCGTGTCTAAATATCCACTTCTTATTGATACTGGCTTATGCCGTGTTTTTGAACAGTTTCGCGTAGTGTCGGCAGTGACAAGTGTTTCTTGTTTTCGCACCCTCTGGTGAACATCCTTGTGTTGGCGGCTACAGCAACCACATCACTCGGTTCGCTCTTCTTGCATGTAAAAAGACATACGCATTGGGTCGCACCAATAATCGGCAATCAATTGGTTGATGGTGAGTTTCATTGTTTAACAGGATAGTTTTTTAAACAGGATATAAATTTTAAATAAAAAAAGGGTTTTCCCCAAGGCGGTCTTTGCGCCTAGGGTTCAGGAAGACCCTGAAATTCGTCGTCCGCCATCCTCATCAGGTCGATCCAAGCATTCTCCGCCGTGTCGCGAGTGTACGAGTCGAGATTTTCGACCGTATCCAAGTAAGCAGCCACATAAATGCGCAGCGATTGCATCATTTGTTCGGCTTGAGGCGTGTTCAGTTTGGCTCGTGATTCGCGAATGTCATAGCCGTCCAAGATGTTGATAAGGTTGGCGTATTCGGTCGTGAGGTCCATATCGGTTTTATTCAACGAGTGCGCAAAAAAAGTATTTCTAAAAAAGAATCAATTTTATTCAAAAGCAATCCTCACCAAGCAAGGTCAATTTTAACAAAATATATTAAAATTGGCTCATTTATCAGTGTTCTTGAATGGTAAGAAGTCTATAGCAATGTCTCTGTAGAAATTCAAAAGTACGATGAAGTGATGTGCGCTCATGGCGAACAATTCAAAAGAGACGCATAATTTTCTCGTAGATTCTTCAGAAAATTGAAATAGAGAATGTTGCTTACCGTTCTAAAGAATGGCGCAAACCCTGGTGCGAACGTGTCGACCTAGGAAACCCGAAATTGGATATACTCGTCAGTCTTGTTGTCCGGAACTGACGCGCGCCTTTCAAAAGGAAGCCGAACTCAAGCGCGACCTTCATTGGTTCAATTGGCAGTTACGGACAACCACTTTTCACGTTAAGAATTATCGCAACCATCGAAACCAATGGAAACGTATTATCCGGCAATTGTGGACCCGGTATCATCTTCATCATTCGTCCACCTGTATCATTCTCTCTTATTTACCGTCTTATGAATTACCTTGTATTCCTAGGTTTATGCGTTACGAACCATTGGATTATACATCGATGGATATATCGCATGTGTGTCGAATCATGACAGAAAAGCTTGTATCGCTTGGCTATCCTAAGATTGAATGGGTCGAACCAAGCGAAATGGATGTGTATCTTTCCTATTACAGTTCATCCATTGACTTCCCTATGGATATGGATTTCTTTCGTCACCTCTATCGTATGCTCCAAGCCAAACAGATAGAACATAAATGGCGGATCATTTATTCCCATATGATGAAGAAGGGATGGTCCTCTTCATTTTGCAATTATAAAGACGGTTATGTGAATACGTTCTACAGAAGTGAGAGAGCAGAACACTACTTTAAACTTTGTCTCGAAAATAAACTTGATGGGGAGCCATTGGCATTGGTGAAATCCTGGTTTTCACGAATGAAACATCCATCCCTCCGGGTATAAACAGCGTCTACATTTTACTTTTTTCGCATATAATCTTCACTGCTCCAGAGAATGTATCTTAAGGACATAATATCCTATTGAATATAAAAAAAAGATATTGTATTATTCGCAACTGGAACAAGTTGGGGACTATTGGGTTTCACCCGCGGTTTAAATTCGTATGATTACAATTATACTAAATTTAAATCGATCCACAAATAAACCTATTTATATATCAGTAAAGGACAACAAGGATTATTGAGAATTTTTTTATATATAAAGAAATGTACAGATTTGAGGTGAGTATGAGAGGGTTAGAAGAAGAGAAAAAAACAGAGTATTATAACACTATATTTTGATCATAATCTTCGTCGGGTCTGCAATGCCAATTCTTTTGAACATAACTCCATCTTATTTTCAAAGGGGAGTAGCGTGGGTATTTGCTCTAATGCATCGGTTGAAAACCATTCTCCACATAAAGCGTGTGCATTCAATAATTTATGAACACGTTTTTCATCTTTTGGTTTCAAGTCGGGAAACCAATAGAGTAAATCGACATCATCTACACTAACACGATCTCGAATGTCCGATGGACAAATACACGAATAAAAACCGCGATGCGCAATTCGACTCCACGCATTTTGTTTTGCATAATGACCAATTTTGATGGCATTCATATGTTTGGAGCGATACACATAAACACCCATTCTATATCATTCAACACATCTGTTTATATCGTCAACGAAGCTTGTACATTATCGCCTTTCAAGAAATTAAATTGTATTTTGTATTGGTTGAAAAAACTGCTAAACATATTTCCACCCGGTCCAGATTTGTAGATATTCCATGCCTCCTGTGGATTAATGGTATCACTCCAATAATTGAATCTAGAGGTGTATCCTGAAAACCCCCCTCTTGGTGTTAAATTTAAATCGGTAGTCGGGTCCAGTTTAGGCATACCAGGCAATACACTCGTTCGTACCAACTTCCCATTGACATAGATGTCCACGGTTCGAGTATTCAAGGATACAATCAAATTGGTCCATTTTTGAATGGGAATGTTTGGAACCACGGTATCAAACGGTTGGTCATCGGTAACCGCCATAGTCACGTGAAGATCGTTCTCATTTGGAGCCAACGACAGTGCCAACAAACCGGCAGCGGGCCCTCTTGAAAAAATAATCTTTTCTTGTCCATATCGATAGGTCCAATCGTCCACATAAATCCAAATGCTATAAGTGAAGTTAACGGTTGTACCAGACGGGAGAGAAGTAGGTGGAACCACCAACTCCGTTGTCGCACTTGCAAAATTACTCAAGGTTTTCTTACCATTAAATACATAGGACAAAATGTAGACGACCACTAAAAATCCTACAATGGTGAGTAATAGACTTGATATGTTCATAGGATACGCCTATATTTTTTTATAACGAGATCAAGAAATTCACATCTGTTTCTACTTTTGTATTCACAAGTTCGCCCAGGTTATGATGGATTTGAATACTGTCGCATTGTTGTTTAGACAGGACAAGTTCATCCGTGACGTGTTCCGTCTTTTTCACTTCCATGCCTTGAAGCTTATCCAAGTCCAACAACAGTCCAAAGGATGCCGTACCATAGTATCCTTCTTGTCCAGTCATTACATTGGCAGACACGCCCCGCATATTGTCCAATTCACCGTGAATGGCAGCTCGAAAGAACATTTCAGGCGTTTCTTCAAAAGAGGCCTTTGCGATGGGTCCAATATTGTCCTTGTTTACACCGTGGCGACATACAGACATCATTGGATGCACACTTGTCATTCGGTCGCACAACAAGGACTTATGGTGGTCGTTAATATAACCACCGTCAAATTCAATCACGTCAGTTAATTCTGTATAAATGCTGTCTCTTGCAGCTTCAATCCCCAATACGTCATTGGTTTCTCGAATATCATTGCTTATCGTACGGGATGCATCGATAAAGTCCATACCCAACACGTCCAATAAATTGGTACCTACCGTATCCAATACCCATACCTCTTGGGTTTCATAGTTTCCATTTATTTTTTTTACGTTATTCTTTACAGTACGAATGTTCACCTTGCGAATGTTCTTTACGCCACGCAATACCAAATTGAGTAGTTTGGTTCGAATATCCTTTAAGGTGTACACATAATCCATGTCATAGAGGGACCGTCCCTTCTGTTTTTTCTTGTTGTCTGTAGGATAAATACGGAAGACGAGTTTGTCTGCGTTGTAGTCTGAATAAATACAAGTGGTGGACTTGAATTCTGCACTCTGATTGATGGTGAAACTAATGTCATCCATCGTAATGTTTCGATTCAACATTTCTTCTGCATTCAACTCCAGACGAATCACCCAAGGGGACTCGCTCGTTTCTTCTACGGGTTCTGTGCAATCGACCAACAAATCATTAAAGTCTTTGAATTGTCGCACAAAGGTACGATCTTCTTCCGCAACGTTCGTTTCAAAGTGAATGTCGGCTTTCGCGACCACGTCGGCGATTTTGGTGTGTTCGAGTGCAGTCATAAAGAATTTCGCTCGTTCTTTACTAGTTTCATCAAACTCTTTCAGCCGGACCGTAATCGACGGATTTTTCGTGTTCTCCGACAAGGATAGAATTTCTTCAATGCGGGGTACACCACGGGTTACATTGGATTTACTGGCTACACCTGCAAAGTGGAACGTGTTCAGCGTCAATTGTGTAGTGGGTTCACCAATGGACTGAGCCGCAATGATTCCGACCATTTCCCCCGGTTGAATTAAGGCACGTTTGTAGTGCATCACGATTTGTTCGAGTAACATGACGATGGCTGATTTGGTAAAATGTTTCACCAACAACAATTCTCGTGGTGATAAACAGTAGTAATACACGATTTTAAAGAGTGTGCTTGGCTTGTAGGCCCCCAGTGCATCCAATTTATTATAATAGACATCCAATAGTTCATACACCTCCAGGGGCGTCATATCCAAAACAGTCTGTGGAGATAAATGGAACTGTTTACTTATATTGGAGATGAGGAAAGGAATGCCTACGGGTACATAAACCTTGTAGTCGTTTTTGTAATCAAATACGTAACGGACCAATTGTTCTCGAGAGGTAAGCATAAAGTCAATCCAAAACTTGGAACGAGTCGTGCATTCCGTATGTTGTGAAGTATAACGTTTTCCGGCATCCGGTGATAAGGTGGCCAAATCTTCCGGATTCATATTGTAATGATTGTAAATCTGTTCCATTTTCATTTCACACAAGTGCATTTGAAACACTTCGACCTTGCCTGGGTCAATATTGTCCTCTCCATATCGAAATTGCACGATACGTCCTTTATGGTTTCTTACGGTACCATCGTACATCCCGATACAATCTTCCATCGATTTAATCAATCGGCGCTGAATATATCCCGTAGTGGACGTTTTCACAGCCGTATCAATCAGACCAATACGACCTCCTTGTGCATGGAAGAATAACTCGAATGGGTTTAGTCCGTGAATAAAGGACGAATCTACAAATCCACGAGCCGACGATGTATCGTCATACTTGGTAAAATGGGGTAGGGTTCGGTCGCTAAATCCATAAGGGCACCGCTTTCCTTCAACCTCTTGTTGTCCAAGACAAGAGACCATCTGTGAAATGTTAATATCAGACCCTTTGGAACCTGATTGAACCATGATGGCAAATCGGTTATCTGGGCTTAATCCACTTTTCCCAATCGCACCCGCATCTATATTGGCTGCTGCTAAAATGTCCTTGATTTGTGATTCAAGTTCATCCACATTCGAACGTCCCGTTTCATTTTGAAAGGCGTTCAAGTGTGTATCCAAGATGAGTCGGTCCACTTTTTCCTTTTTGCTGCGAATGGCTTCCTTGATGTTGTCTTGGACTTCTTTGGACGTGACCAAATCGCTAATACCTACACTGAACGAACTTACTTTCATATACTCGTTTACAATGTACTGAATATTGTCAATGAAATCTGCAGAAGCAAAGTTTCCATAATCGTTGAAAATACGATGAATCAGACCCTTGGAGGTAGCACTCAATGCACCCTTGTCTAACCGACCACGCTTGTAGAGTCCATCTATAATCTGTATGACATTATTGGACGTATTCACATCCTCCGTGTCTTTGAACAATTTATTCTTCTGGAAACTGGTCATCGGAGGTAGAATCAGAGACAGAATGTCGAAATTGGAAATCGACTCCGTTTGAAAGACCGATACGTCTACGTGTGGTAAATTCACCACCAAATTCATTGCCGCAAGTGCACTGAAGCGAATGGATGGGCGAGTAAATTGGAAGGAACCCAGCAAGGAATCTTGGAAAATACCGATAATGGACGAGTTCGATGCAGGACTAATGATTTGATAAGGAACCGCGGCTAAATGTCGAAGTTCCGTTTCTGCTTCCAACGATTGGGGCATATGAAGATTCATTTCATCACCATCGAAATCCGCGTTATAGGGCTTTGTATCACCGACATTCATTCGAAACGTGTCTCCCTTAAACATGACGCGTACAATATGACCCATCATACTCATACGATGGAGAGAGGGTTGACGATTGAAGAGGATGGCATCTCCATCCATCATATGACGATGGACAATGTCTCCTTCCGACAACTGAATCGATTCTCGGTCGGCGTATTTCAACGAGATGTGAACCGTACGGCTATTGACCTTTCGTTCCAATAATTTC
>Ga0214919_10001163_pt1 | contig 44033 bp, 43 predicted proteins | sample LL1503_MetaG_FD_177994 | JGI IMG/M metagenome (GOLD analysis project Ga0214919, IMG submission 177994) | Freshwater microbial communities from Lake Lanier, Atlanta, Georgia, United States - LL-1503 | ecosystem: Environmental > Aquatic > Freshwater > Lake | place: USA: Georgia | collected... | reverse complement strand
AGTTAAATATGCATCAGTTAAATTTGCAACTTCTTCTAAATATTTGCCTGATAAATCTGCATCAGTTAAATTTGCTTCATTTAAAAATGCACCTTGTAATTTTACACCACTTAAATGAGCACCAATCAATTTTGCACCAATTAAATTTGCACGTTGTAATTTTGCACCAGTTAAATATGCACCTTGTAACTTTGCACGAATTAAAAGTGCACCACCTTGTAAATCTGCATCAATTAAAATTGCACGTTTTAAATGAGCATCAATTAAATCTACGCCTCGTAAATGTGCACCTTGTAAATCTGCATCATTTAAATAAGCACTATTTAAGTGAGCACCATTTAAATTAGCACCACTTAAATTAGCACCATTTAAATTTACACCATTTAAAATTGCACCACTTAAATCAGCATCTTGTAACTGATATTTACCATTTCGTTTTTCAACATTTGCTAAATCTTCTATATTTCTAATACGAAGCATTGGTTATATTATATATATATATATATTGCTTTTTGCCTATAAAAATCCAATAAACTAATATTTTCAATTGTGATTATGAAGTTTTTACATAAAAAAATAATTATATATTTTAATTATTCTAACTAATCTAACTAACCTAGCTATCTAACTACACATTCAATGCAATTTTATCAAACAATGCTTTACGTAGATCTTCATTCTCAATGCGTTGTGATTCAATCTCTTTACGCATATCAGCCATATCCTTCATGACACGTTCGTTTAAGCGTTCAAACATATCAGTTATCTGCGACATAGTATATTCAACCTTTGGAATAGGACGCATATTAACTCTACATTTTAGCTCATAAACCTTTACATTTCCATATCGATTTAATGATCGATATTCTACAGAAGAAGGCTCTGGATACTTATTTGCAATATCCAATGAAAGATATGCATTTGACCATTTATTAAAATGCACAAATAGTATTCTTCCAATTTGCTTGCGATCCTTGTTGAACTTTGGAACAAATTCAATACGATCAACCTCACCATAAAAGGTAAAGAAACTATTCGCATCTAATTCGGTCATTTCATCAGGAACCCATTGAACATAAATACTAGATCCAGTGCCATTCACCCAGTTATTAAGCTGAGACATATCACCTGATTCAAGTGATGCAGGATCGAAATTTTTATGAGTAAGTGGTTGTTGCATTTGAGTAGACATTTTGTTTATTATCTCGAATTTATGTCATTACAAGAGTATGAAAAAAATGAATCAATTTTTTTTATATCCAATAAATAAAATACTTATTATAAAGGGGTTAAAGGTTTTAGATCTATAATATATATATTATAGATCTATGGAAAATATTTCACTATCAATTATTAATTTACGTGCTGATAAAGAAAAGGCATTAGCAGCAAACCAAATACATCTAAATACATCCCCGGATTTCAATAGAAAGTATGAATCATGGGATGATATGATGAAAACCCGATTTGTAGAATCTCTTCTATTAGGAAGAGCAACTAATCCTATTTGGATTGTATTAAATGATGAAGAAGATACTGAAGAAATATTAGATGGAATGCATCGTATTACGACGGCATTGGCTTTTTTAAACAATGTTTTTTCTATAACTGGAAAATACTTAATGAGTTTAGAAAAAGAGCAATATGATAAAAAGAAATTTAATGATCTAGATACAGACAATAAATCACGCATTCGTAATTATAGCTTTTTATTTAATAAATTAGATTCATCTTATAGAAAAGATAAAAATAAACTGAAGGATATGTATGAGTTATTAAATCGATCAAGTATGACTTTAAATGATTATGAATTTAATAAGGTAATTTTAAATCCATTTTATGAAATTATTAGTAAATATAAACCAGATTTTGTTAAAAGTAGATTTTTTGATAAAGATAAAGATTCTCGTGGAAATATTGACGCACAAATTATTGAAATGGTTGTATTATCTGAAGATTTATCAAGTAGTTGGTCTTCAATAAATCATTTAAAGGATCAATGGATAAAATATAAAATTGGTGAAACAGCTGAAGATGTTGAAGAGTTTTTGAAGAAAAATACTATTGAAATCGAAGATAAAATGTCATTTATGATAAAAATTATAAATCAATTTTACCAAAAAAATTTATTTTCAAAAAACAAGAAAACATTCAAGAAATTCTTTTTAATTTACAAATGTATTATTTCAAGATGTTGTCATTTTATTCCATCTATTGCATTATTTAATAGAATAGCAGATGGTATAACAGAAGAAATTCAAAAAGAGTTGTTAATAGATAATATACAAAATAAATTGGGATGTAATTCTAGAAATGCAACCTTTCAGAAAAAAATATTAGAAAAAATTGATGGAATTATACAAGCACCATTACAAGAAGAAGGAATTGCCCGAAAATTTCCTAAAAAAATGATTCAAGAAAAATTAAGTAACCAGAATTCAATTTGTCCATCTTGTAACTTACAAATAGAAGAGAATGCTATTTATGAAGGGGATCATATTATTCCTTGGACAGCAGGAGGTAAAACAATTCCTGAAAATTTACAGGTATTGCATAAACGGTGTCATCAATTAAAACATGCATAAATATTCGTTTATTTCTCAAAAACTTCTCTTAATTGTAATGTTATACAAAAACGTCTATTATTATAAAATCTATTATAAGCCATACCTTTATGTATATAATTAGATGGAAAAAAAACACCCCTATTCATTAAAGCATTAATACACATAATAGATTTAGTATTTGGAATTTTTATTAGAAAATCACCATCCGCATTTTCAATATCTTCATCCGAAATGTCTGTTATATAAATACACAATGAATAGTATGGAACATCAGTGTCATCATTATCAGTATGATAAGCACCAAATTGACCATATGATTGAGTGGCCATCCAAGAACGAAATATTTCTAATTTTTTAGAAGAATATTTTTCTATTTTTTTTTTTATATTTTCAATATAACATTTTTCAAAAGATTTAATAACAAAATGTGTGTTATCAAACTTTTCATCACTACCTGATGATATATTATGTGTAAATTCACTACTATTTATATATTTAACAATTTCATTTAATTCTTCCTTTGATAAAAAATTATCAATAATTTTTATATTTTCCATATAAAATATAAAAATTTAAATTTTATATTATTTTCGATTGTACAATAAGGTTGATCTTTTTGAATAAAATTGATCATTAATACATATTTTTTAGAAATTACATCAATTATATAATGTCAGCAATTCCTATTTTCTCAAACATATTTTATATTTCTATCATAAATTTTGGTATTCTTTTTGGAATTTATAATAGTTTTAAATATTCGATTGAAGAATTACAAGATCAGATTCTATTTTTAGAATCAAAAAATAAAGAATTAAAAAATAAAAATAGAGTACTAAAAAATCAAATTGAAGATATGAAATATGAACCTACACTCATGTTTTGAAATCATATTTATAAATTCATCTTGAATCGATTCTTTTCCTCTTCTAGTTTCATATAATGTTCAATCAATGCTTTTTTTTCCAAATCTAACATCATACCTTTATAATCAACCACCTTTCCTTCAATATCACTAAAATCATAATATTGACAAACTGTTAATGGAATAATCATGAACCATGCATTAATATGTTGTAATCTTTTCCAATATATATCAATTGCATATTCTTTGGATTTATTAGGTTCTCTTAATAATTTTTGTAACCCCTCTTTAAAATTATTAATTAATACATCATAATAATGCCTTTTTACTATATATCCAGTTGTTGTTTGAACATTTAATACACGAATACAAAAATCTGTAACTTTTTGAAAAGGAGGTGTTGTATTTCCACCAATCACAAGAACATCCCATTCAATTCTAGATTTCTGAAATTTCTCTAAATTTTCTAGAAATAATGTTGGATTTGTAAATTCAATATCATCTTCACAAATGAATATTTGATCATATCCTCTTGATTTTGCTAATTCAAGACATTTAATATGACTCATTGTACAACCAACATTTCCAGCAGTCGTTTGAATTGCAGGGAATCGTTCAAGTCTATCTTTCAGACCTAGTTTATTAAATTCTGCGATACAGTGATCATTTCTATCAATCCGATACCCCAAATTAATATATAATATATTTTGCAATAGCTCCATTTTTTATTAAATAGATATATAGAGATCTTTTTATTCTAGTTTTTCATATATTTATTTGAAGACTAGCCGCTTTTTTATGATATTCTAATATTTCATCTAATTTTTTTTCTAATAATTCTAATCTTTTATTAATTTCTAAAAGTTCTCTAACATTTATTTTTTCATATTGAATAGGTTCTTTTGATTCAATTATTAATGGCGTTTGAGAATCAGCTATTTGTTGTGGAGGTCCATAATCTTTTAATTCTTGTTCCCGTATTTTTCGATGTTGTTCAATCAATTCTGACATATTTGTAATAACATCATCTTCAATTTTTTCTGAAAAATCAGGTGATTCTGGAATAGGTTTTTCAAAAAGTTCGCGATATTGTGTTTCTATTTGTTCCATATTATTTGGCGTATTTTCTTTTTGAAGTCTTGAAAAGGACGATGATCTATCTATCGGCAAAGAAACTGGTTCAACAGGTACAACACTATTTTTCGGTTGATTTTGTAAGGATTGTATCATAGTTGACAATGTATTACGATTTATTTGTTTCAATTGTTCTCTTGTGATAATAGATGGTATATTACTATATATTGTTTGTATTTGTTCTTTAAACCAAGTTGTCTTTTTTTTAAGCGATGTATTATCTGGAAAAACCAACATAAAAATCGGTGTTTTTTGAATCATGTCCCAAAGAATCTTTTGGTTTTCAGGTGCTATATATAAAGCCATATATGACATTATATATATTTATGTTTATATGGGTATATATTATGGTTTTATTTTTTCATCTTCTAATAGTTCAGTTGTTGTTATTTTCTCTTTATGAAACGGTATAGGATTAACATCATGAGTATATCCTCTTCGCATATAAGCTAAAGCATCATCTGTTTGACGAAACATTGTCTGGAAATAACTTGAAATATCTGCATACTTATTATTATATTTAATAAGAATATGTCCAAATCTCAATTTTGGTTTATCTGGATGTTTTGGATCCTTTTTAGATTTAATAAGAGAAGGATAAAAATATGCTGTTATTTCCTTGACATTCTTTTTTGTAGTATTATTTTCAGATGAATTTGGAAGTAACCATGATCCAAGTAGTTCAATATTCTTAATAGATCCTGGGAGTATTTTAATTTCTTTTTTTTCATCTGAAGAATCAATCACTTGTATATCTTTATTTTTATCAATTATTTTTTCTATATCTTCTAATATTTTTTTTTTAATATCTGCATCTGTTTCAGGATAACGACCTTGATAAAAATCAAAAATATCTTGTGATACAGAACCACCCATATGTTTACGTGTATTTTTATTATAATTTTTCTTTTTTCGATTTAATAACACCTTTTTATCCTTTCTTGTTTTTCTAAATGACATATAGGTATATATTAATATAATATGAGAAATTATCAATCATTAAAATATAAACTACGATATTGAATCATCATTTTATCTGGTATTTTTTTCTTTAAGAATATATCAATGCGTTGTTTTATTGATAATAACTTTTCTTTCCCTTGAATTTTCCCTGTTAATAATGTAATGAAGAAAAACATGGAATACATACCACATTCTGTATTGGTATGTTGATGACGATTTCCTTCATTATCATATACTTTAAAATGAATAGGGTTCTCTAATTCTAATCCTTGTTTTTTAATACGATCAATTAGTATTCGTACTTCTTGTGGAATTCCATCTCCACCACTATCAAAGTAAAAAATGAAATGATTTTCTATATCAATAAAAAGTGAAACCCAATGTTCTCCACCTTCATAATATTTTGCTAAATTAATAGATATGGCAATCTTTGATTTATGTTTATCGATCCAACCTTTCAATGAGAATTTACAAAGATCAGGTAACACACATTGCCCTCCTTTTTCAACAGGGGTATCATCAAAATCCATTGTAGTAGGTTCAATTAAGACAAAATTAGGATATACTTCTTCATATTGATGTAATACGTCAATAATATCGAAATTAGATATCCATTTATCTTCATCTTTCGAATTTTTCCAATCAGCAGGTTTTTTAGGTGCAAATTGTAGAGTTTTTATTTGTTGTTTTAATGTAGTGTCTTTAATTTGATCAACCCAACACATTTCAGAAGTACAAGACAATCGTTTTTTCAATTGATTCCGTGTTTCAGTTGGTGATTTACTAGTAATAGGATTTTCTGAATGATCTTCATTATATGATTGTTTTATTTTTTCTAAAGTAGTTTGTGTCAAACAACTTTCGGATGCTACTGTTTTTCCTTTTACAGCTGGACTGCAATTTAATTTTTTAAATGTTTTATTTTTTTTTGATTTATTATTTATTGTACTATTTCTCATTCTTATAATAGAACAATATTTGATCTTTTACTAATGTTTTGAATAATATTCCATTGAATAATTTAATCTTTTATTCAATATAGGATTCTTCTTTAATTGAGAACTTGATATATTTACATCTTCCATATGAGATTCATCAAAAAGGGTATCTTGATCTTGTGATTTTTTATATTCTTCGGGGTTCTCTAATTCCTTTGTTTCAAAATATTTAACCCAAGTTTTTCCAAAAGTATCAAGCATTTCATTAACTTCATTTGTAACTTGTATTTCATCTGGATTTGATAAATAATCTGATGTCAATTTCATAATATTATTTGAAAATTTGTGTAGGTTTTCCTTGTAAATACGATTTTCTTCTGCACGTTTTGGATTTGTTTGAGATAGATATTTTTGGTATGTTGATTTATTCATCAAAAGTTCTAAAGTAAGTTGATCAATATCTTCCATGTATATATAGTGCAAATAAACAATATCTACAAATATACCCAACTAGTAAGTGGTTGACCATCATCATAAAAGACAACATACGACCCCCCACGAACTTCATATTTTCCATATTGAAATGTAACTCCAGAACAATTATTAGCCATACAATATTCCATAGCAGATTCTAATGTATTTTCATGATTATTAAAATCATAACCTTTTGGATAATCCATTATATAATATTTATCAAGTGGCTTTGAGAATGTTGATTTATTTTTCAGTTTTTGTAAATTAAGTCGCAAAAATGCATCAGAATCATCTTGTTGTAATAATTCATATCCCAAATTTTTTAGTCTTTCTATCATAGAAGTTACAACAGTTTCAGCAGTTAAAATATTACATTCAAAAAATATTTGATATGGTAGTCTATTATTATTTCCACAAATATCATCTAAATACTTAGATAAAATCACACAATCATGCCCTTCTGTATCTAGTTTCAATAAAAATGCTTGTTCAACATTTTGTTCTTCTAACAGTTTATAAAGAGTTTTTTTCTCAACAATATAACTACTAATATATTGATGTGCTTTCAATTTTCTCTCTTCAATGACTCTTACAACAGTTGGATGATATTTATTAATTGAATTACATCCACGAAACCAATCTGGAAAACCCATTTTGCTAATAATATCTGGATCTATATAATAAATAGAACATTTTCCATTTACATTACTAATAGCACAATTTACCTTTATTATACCTTCTTTATTTGGCACTCGATCTAGATAATATTTCAAAGGTTCAACACAAAGACCAGTCCGTGTTTTATCTAATGAAGATTGAACTCCAAAATCACATGTTCCAATTTCAATACAATCAACAAACATATACAATATAACAAAATGTTTATTTATATACTTATATGCATTTTTACAATATATCCAAAAAAACGAAAAAAAAATTGATTCACTTTTTTCATAATAAATCCATAACATAAATTCAACAACAACGATTCAAATGTCAAACACAATGCTTTACTTAAATCATGTCGCAAATAATGATTTTTCAAATTATGTTACTTTTTGGAAACAATTAAATTATGCAAGTAAAGAAGTAAACAATTCAGTTTTATTGGGTTGTTTCATTTCTATTGTATTTATCATAATGACAATTTCAGCATCAGTTGTTGAAAAGTCAAATGATGAAATAAAAATAAATATGAATCATAATGATACATTTACTTTTGACAATTATCAATTTACGATTGATAATGATGGAAAGCTGAACGTCATTACTGGTGAAACACTGTTAAAAATCAAAAAAGAAGAAAAACGATTAAAGTATAATGAGAACCGTAAAAAGCGAAGACGTGATCTTCATATTGAAGCTGTTGCAGATGAAATGGTTCAAATTGCAGAGGATGCTCACATAAATGAAATGATTCAGATAGCAGATCAAATTCAAATGGAAAATCCTGAACAAAAAAGTCCCAAGAGGTTATATCGTCCAAATGATTATGCACATCGTTATCTGGAAGATGGTGCAGAATTGAAATGTCGCATACGTGACAATTCAGTACGTGTTATTTATCGAAAAGGTATTTCTATGAAATATGATCAGTTTATTGCTTGGTTTGATAATGATGAACGTCCTATTGGATATCCTTCTCTAAATAAAATAGGACAAACTATTGCAAATAAACATGGGATTAAATTTAGAAATGTTTGGAAACTTTTCAGGAGGACAGATGGTTCAATGATTGATAAACTTGATAAATAATATGTAATTACTACGTTGTCAAAAGTCTATAAAAAATAAAAAAGGGGGTATTACCCTTTTTTATTTTACACCCTTTACACCTTTTTATATTTCAAATGCCGACCCATAATCTTTGAATGTGCTTTGCAACGTTACTTTGCAACTGATAAATCACCTTTTATATCCGAGAAATCGCCAAAGGCGATTTCAGGGTTATATAATCGGCGATTTAAAAGTGCAAAGGTGTAATATTTATATATACAACTCTTCATCGTTGTAAAAAAATAAAATTGATCTGAAAATTGTTTTTATATTTTTATTTAAATATAAAATATCAAACAATATGGAATTCAATATTCAAGCTTACTTAGACTCCTTACCTGAAGATATAGACGAAATACAACTAGATAATAGAGGTTTGGAATATCTTCCGGATTTAACAAGATTTACAAAATTAAAAACATTAAATTGTGAAAATAATCATTTGACATATTTACCGCATCTGAATGAAAATTTAGAAAATTTAAATTGTGAAAATAATCAATTGACTTCTTTGCCAACTTTAAATGAAAAACTAGAATTTTTAAATTGTGAAAATAATCAATTGACTTCTTTGCCACCTCTAAATAAAAATTTGGAATATTTAAATTGTGAAAATAATCAATTGACTTCTTTGCCAACTTTAAATGAAAAACTAGAATTTTTAAATTGTGAAAATAATCAATTGACTTCATTACCACCTCTAAATAAAAATTTGGAATATTTAAATTGTGAAAATAATCAATTGACGTATTTACCACCTCTGAATAAATATTTAGAAGAATTATGGTGTATGAATAATAATTTAACTTCTTTACCACCATTTAATGAAAACTTGGAATCAATAAGTTGTTCGAATAATCAATTAACTTATTTGCCATCTTTAAACAAAAAATTAAAAAATTTATGGTGCAAAAATAATTGTTTAATTGCTTTACCAGATCTAAATGAAAATTTAGAATTATTAAATTGTGATAGTAATGAATTGACTGCTTTACCAAAATTAAATGAAAATTTAGGATCATTAAGTTGCAATAATAATGAATTAACTTCTCTACCGAATTTGAATGAAAAAATATCAGAATTATGGTGTAATAATAATAAGTTAACTTCATTACCCGATCTAAATGACAATTTAGATTATTTAGAGTGTAATAATAATAAGTTAACTTCATTACCCGATCTAAATGACAATTTAGAATATTTAGAGTGTAATAATAATAATTTGACTTCTTTACCAAATTTGAATGAAAAATTAGAAACATTAAGGTGTAAAAATAATAGATTGACTTATTTACCAGATTTAAATAAAAATTTAGATACAATAAGTTGTTCAGATAATCAACTAACTTCTTTACCCTCTTTAAATGAAAATTTGCAAGAATTAATTTGTTCTAATAATAAATTGACTTCTTTACCAGATCTGAATGAAAATTTAGAAAAATTACAATGTGGATATAATAGATTGACTTCTTTACCAGATCTAAATGAAAATTTGAAAGCATTATTGTGTTGGAATAATAGATTAACTTCTTTACCAGATTTGAATAAAAAGTTATTACAATTATGGTGTTTTGATAATAGATTGACTTCTTTACCAGATCTAAATGAAAACTTACAAGAATTAAAATGTTATATCAATAAATTGACTTCTTTACCAGATCTAAATGAAAACTTACAAGAATTAAAATGTTTTAATAATAAATTGACTTCTTTACCATATTTGAATGAAAAATTAGAAACAATAGTATATCATTCAAATCCAGTTTGTAAAATAATAAACGGAGAAAACATAAGTGTAATAAAAAAGCAAATACAAACATTAAATAATTTCCGACATTTATATCATTCTTTAAAGTTTAAAAAACAATTTAGATATTGGTTATGGGTGAAAGTAATGGAGCCTAAAATCATGAAAAAATATCATCCTAGCTATCTATTGGAAAATTTACATGAAGATACAGATCTAGATGAAATCTTAAATAATTGGTAATATATGCAATTTATATGCATATTGCAAAAAAATCTAATAGTGAATTAATATCAAAACAAAAATTATTACCATTTTTTGTTTTTGTTGGTTGTTCATTTCTAATATATTCAGAATTCAATATGAAATTGGTATCGCAATTTTCAGAATCAGAATCTGTTTTATTTTTTGAGCTATGTTTCTTAGTTAATAAATGACGCGTATAATCGGTTTTATTATATGTATTGAAATTACAAAGATTACAAACATATTTTTTAGTTTTTTTATCAGTTGAATCTTGTTTTTCTAGTATTTCCATTATTCATATTTTGAGAAAAATCTCTCTAAATATATACGCAAAAAGTTATAATCATTTTTTTTATAAACATCCCCGCTACTTGTCAATATTATTAGAAATAACATATTGTTCAATCTCATGAAACACTTGATGTCTATATTTTTCAACTGCCCATTTTGTTTCTTTCATTTCATGACGTAAATAATCTTTATAAAGATCTTTATAACAAATTGCATTAACCCAAATTGAATTTATATAATATTCATCATCTAAATAGTATTGATTATAATCATTTATAAAAATTTCTTCAAGTTTATATAATATATCATCTGGAATATCATATTGAATACTTTCACATTTAGCTTTAGCAGTTAATACTGATAACATATTCCAATAATAAGAATAACCCAATGTTGCACCTGTACGCATTGGTCTATCTACAATAGTAAATGCATAACCAATAATCGGATCATCATCATATGATTGTTTATCATCATTTATTAATTGATACATATTTTCTCTTGTCATTTTTATTTGTAAAAGACGTAATTCACCAGCATATTGTAAAATTATATAGATCAGTTCTTGTGGTAATTTAATAAATGTATTCATTTGTTATTTTGTTATGTTATTTTGTCTTGTGATAAAAAATGAATCAATTTTTTCTTTTACACCTTTTTACGTTTCAAACGCTGATCATATATGAAAGTCATTTATCGGTGTAAATAAAAAAATATTTACATTTTGGATCACTTAATATGAAGTGAAAACACGTATAAACAATTCGTACATCACAGTAAGTCATTACATAATAATAATAATAATATAGATTATATTATTGTGGAAAGGGTGAGAGAATATCTAGGAATAACAATTTTCAGGTTTGATCAAAATGATATATTTAGATGATTATATTATTTTTGAATTGTCATCATTATTTCTATCAATTCTATAAATATTATATATTATATAATAGTATAGACATGCCAGTATCAAATTTAGGAGGCGGAATACAAGGTATTTCCCCAAAACAAACAATTACAAATTATAAAGCAAGTGACGAAGTAATGACACGTCGTGTTGTAACAAAGTCGTGGAATACTGCATATGCTAGTGGTACCGTAAATGGTTTAAATCGTGTGATTACCCCTTTCCGTGCTGTAGAAAATTCGGGTGATTTTTTATCAAGAAAAAACTATAGTTGTGGTGGCCCAAACCCAACTAATGCTTCAAGACCTGGATATAAAAGTATAATTGGAAATATGTTAAATAATTGTGATGGAACTGGAATTCCTGCTTCTTCTACAAATGTAAAATTTGTACCTGATTCATCTGATTATACAAAATTCAAGAGACAACAGGCCGGAAATCGTGTATATAATGACAGTTCTTTTGGTGGTGATCAACACAATGCTTCATATGTTCCAATGATGCGTGTCCGTAGATTTTAATCATAATACTCACTAATGTTTGTATAATATTCAAATTTATCTAACTTTTCACAAAATAAACATGTTTGATATTCACTTTGTTTATTTTCTATATTTCTAATTTTTAATTCTAAAAGATTAGTCTTATCTTTAAAATGCAGGGCAACATATATAAAATATATGTAAATAATAACTTCAATAAACTCCATTTTATACTTTATTATATTTTTTGATATGTTTCATTCAATTTTTTTTGATATATAATAACATTTGTTATATATCAAAATATCTCTTTTCTATCTATAGATTATATAATATGTACAAATATTTAGCCGAATTTTCAGGAACTTTATTTTTTATTTATATTATTTTAGCTACTGGAAATCCTTTAGCCATTGGAGCTGCATTAGCTCTTGTCATTTTACTAACAGCAAATATTTCTGGAGGACATATAAACCCTGCTGTAACCATTGCTATGGCTTCTTATGGTAAAATCGATACATCTGAAATAATTCCATATGTTCTCTCACAAATCATTGGTGGTTTGGTTGCTTTAGAACTTTTCAGAAGATATCAACTATAAATTATTTTGTTTTATGTAGTAATCTGAATAGTATATACAATCCAACAATTGTAACTGAACCAATATAAAAATTTGCCATTTTATTTTTTCCAATATTAAAAATATTTGGTTTATCATTTGGATCTTCATCATCAAATGCAGCAATTTGTTTTTGTTTTTCATGTACTACATTTTCAATACTCTTAACATCATGTGCATCATCTGTAACAGTAGTAACATAATCTACATTATTTTGCTTCATGATAGGAAGAAATACTACATTTAAAGGGTTTGGATCTTTTGGTTCATATCTTTGATATCTTTCTGTAATAGAATATCCTAAAGTTTGGTTCTCCATGTATATAAACATTCTATATATTTTGTAAATAGAGAACAATCGAATCCCCGCAAGATTTGGGTATTTTTCGCATTTTTCCATTACATTCATATGTAATTTTCGAGAAATCAGCAACACCTCCTTTTACTTCTTGCAACATTTTTGAAAATGTTTCAAAATGCTGGAGAACTGCCCTTGCATATTTTGTTTGAATACCTGGTATCTGACAAAGCATTATTTCTCCAATATTGTTCTCATTAATATTATCTTTTTTGATCTTTTTCACAAAAGAACTATATGATTGTAGTTCACCATTATCTGTCAATTCATTATTTACCTGAAACTCAGGAAGGACTCCCTTTTCTAGAGATCTTTGGATTTTATCTGACATGTAATAAATAATATCAGCAGTTTCTTGTGTAGAAGCTGTTCTGATTACAGAGAATCCTTTAAAATAAGAAAGTGAAGCCATAATAGATAATACCAATTTTTTTTCAGAATAAGATATAGATGAGAACATACCTTCAATAATATAGAGAACATAATGTGAATGTAATCCAGTAGTGTGTTTTAATCTATGTGATTGTTCTTCATAACGTCCATCTTTTATACTTGATAATAAATCGGGTATACTTTTACGTTCAATAATCAATCGATCTAATCCATCATCTGTTCTAAATAAAATATCTCCTATTGGAAGTGGTTGTTTTTCAAGTTGATTTGTAAGCAATGGATCTAGTTTTTGAAGGTTTTCTATTTTTTCCCATAAAGAATGTTCTCGATGGTCAATAATAATTTTCATATTAGAATATCAAAAACAATCTATTTGTATTGTTTTTGATATGAATTTTATATTTTTCTAGTAGTTTACTTTCTACGTTTCATTCTTGCATTAAGACTCTTTTCTACCCATCTTTGTTTAATATCTTGAGAAAGTTTGGTATTAAAATGACGTTCATATTCTTCTGGATTATTATAATACAGTTTGCGACGATTATTAGTATCGCGTTTTGCTAGACAACTTGAATCTACTACAGTAAAATACAAATCTTCAGAAGCAGATGATACCATATCATGAGTTTTAAATCCTGAGATAGCATGGCGAATTTTACCAGTATTTGGTGATGCATACACTTCGATTTTTACTAGATCTTCACCAACACGTGTTTTAAAAGAATAGTAATTAGAATCAGCCTTTTTATATGCCTTTAACATACGCAGCTCTTCAATAATATCACTATTAATTGTAGATAAATCATCTATAGTAACACTAATATCATCATCATTAATAGCATCATTTGGTAAATATTCTTCAGCGTACATAATCTATACTTTTATATTCCTACATATTTATCATAAAAAATATTTATATTGTTTTTAAATATTATTTATGGGTTAGGTATTTAGAGAAAAAATGAATGCGATATATATAATGTATCATTTAAGAACTTCTATTCCACCTATAAAAGAAAATAAGAATGAACGAGAACCTAATGAAGCCATGATAGAAGAATCCAAAGAAGAACCTATAGCAGAATCCAAAGAAGACCTTATAGAAGAATCCAAAGAAGAGTCTATGGAAGAATCCAAAGAAGATATATACACTTCAAACGACACCGAATATTTTGTAGATACTGTTAACATTTTAAATAAATTAGAAGAAATAGAAGATAATAATAGAGAACTTCAAGTATGCATTTTTAAAACTGTTGTTAATGGATATTCACCCTATTTACTTTACCTATTAGAATATGATGAAGAAAGGGATTCATATATATTTCCAAAACAAGGTTCTCAAGAAGTTGATAATGATGATACAATTATACAAAAAATATTATCATTATATCCATTTTTAGCTGACCAGCCTGATGAAACATTTGGTACAGTTGATGATCCATTATTTAAAGGATTATATGAAGAAGAAGATAAAATAACTTTTGTTTATGATACAACCACTTTCAAGAAAGATATATTAGAAGAAGATTCAAATTATATATGGGCAACTACATATGAAATTCTAGGTTCTCAATTAATCTTTGGAAAAACAGTAGATAAATCTGTTATTGATTTATTTAATTCCATTTATGAAAAACATGATAACTCTCTTGATTTCCATCATTTAAAAAATGTGGAAACAAATGAATATATGAGAACCCCATATACATTGTATTTGTGTAAAAAAAATGGTGATAATTATGAAAATATTAAACATTCCGATGAAAATACACAGATTCTTTATCCTAGAGTAGATCATGAAATTTTGGGTCGTTTCTTTCTTTTTTCATCGAAATTATTAAAAGAAGGTTCTCAAATTGAGAACCTAGAATTTCAACGATTTGTAGTATTTATAGATATTGATCCTTCAATATCTATACTATATGTTGATTCTGAGGAAAATGAAAATAAAATGAATCATTTGTATGATGGAACCTTAGAAAAGGAATATCAAATAGTTACATTTATTGAGAATGGACAACAATATTGGTCAGTAAAATCACCTGAACTTTTTGAACCAATTTAATAATGCGATATTTATGCCAAAGTAGAATATTTCCAAGTAGAAGTTGTAGTATTATAAATATAAAGTTTATTTGTAGTTTCATCAAAATATACACTTCCTTTTCCTGGACTAGTTAATTGTGTTGTTGGTAATGATATTATATTTGAATTAAAAGAGAATAATTTTGTATTTGGAGCGTAAGCATAGACCAAATTTGCATTACTGCTCATAGCAAGTCCATAATACGAATTTGACCCTAGTGGCGTTTGTGACCAATTAGAACCATAATTACTTGATGAATATACATATCCATTATTACAAGCTGCTACCATATACATACCAGTAGAACTCATTGCTACTTTAAAATAGTTACCACTTGGGAGACCATAGCTACTATCAACTATACTAAAAGAACTACCATAACTACTTGATAAATACATATTTCCTGAAGTAGATTGCGATAATCCCAATAAAATATATTTTGAATCAAAAGAACAAGCAACCGATCCAAATGAAATATTAAATGGATTATTATATATTATAGACCAAGAACTTCCATAATTTGTAGTTTTCCATACAGTTACTGGCGTAGTATCTCTAACTGATACAGCAGTACTACCATCATATGAAATAGCAACTGATCTCCAAGAATTTGTACTAGCATCTGTCCAGTTACTAAAATTCTGTCCATAATTTGACGAATAATAAGTACCTGAATTAGATGCTAGTACCATATAATTTCCAGATGGTGAAATTTTACCATCTATTGGTGCACCTACGTTACTTATATAATTCCAGGTTGAACCATAATCACTTGATAATTGGCTTGAACCACCATTAGAATTAACCATAATGTATTGTCCGTCAAGTGACATAGATGCTGTCCATTGATAACTTCCTAAAGCTGAAACTGTTCTCCAAGTATTGCCAAAATCATTTGATAAATAACAAGAAGCCCCCCATCCAAGCTTTATTATGTATTGACCATTATACGAACAAGTCATACCTACTCCATTATCATTAGGTGAATTACTTAATTGATTCCAATTTTTTGCGAAAGTGGAAATATTAGATGTATTAGCTGATTGTACTACTTTTGTTGTACCAGCCAATGTTACAAAACTTCTACTACTGATAGATAAATCATTTATACTAGAATCGATAATTGATAGTTTTGTTTGTAATCCAGAAACATCACTTATTACAATTGTAGTACTACCAGATCCAGATAAGGCATTTAAAGATGAATCAATTGTTGATAGTTTTGTTTGTAATCCAGAAACATCAATTATTACAATCTTATTATTAGATAAAGTATTTAAACTAGAATCAACGATTAAAAGTTTTGTTTGTAATCCAGAAACATCATTTATTACAATCTTATTATTAGATAAAGCATTTAAACTAGAATCAACAATTAAAAGTTTTGTTTGTAATCCAGAAATATCACTAAATCCAATACTTGGAATAGTACTAACGATTCCATTTAAAGTTGTGACAATGCCATTATCGACATTTTTAATGTTTAAACTAGCAACAGATGTATTAGGAAGATTTAAAACATTATTAACATTTGTTAAATTTACAAACGACATTTATAATATTAATATATTTATTTTTTTCAAAAATTATATTTTAATATTTATACCATTAACACTTTACTTGGACAAGTGACCCATTGGGTCACTTTCCAATAAAAGTCGAAACTGTTACTACGAAGTGCCTAGAAAATAACATCATATATTAGTGCCCTTATACACTACGCAGTAGCACTAATATATGTGGATTATTTGTATTATGAAGTGTAGGGAAAGGGTTAAATATGCAAACAACATATGCGGTTTGTCCCATTTTAAATGTTCATCGGCGTAAAATTATAAATTTTTATATATAATAATAAAAACATATTATTATATATAAATGAGTTTTAGCAATCTAAACGATACTGATAGGGCCCCTGATAAATATGAACGTACATATTCAGTAAATAAGCTTGCAACCTGTGCGTTTGTAACCCATGTTGTACGTTCTCGAACATCTAATATAGATGCCTCAATAAATAGTATGACTAGTACAATAAGTTTAAAGGCAGATAGATCATATGTTGATGCTTCTTTAAACTTAAGACCTTTAAAAACATATGTTGATGCTTCTCTTAACTTACGTGCTTCACAAACATATATTGATGCTTCTCTTAACTTACGTGCTTCACAAACATATATTGATGCTTCTCTTAATTTGAGACCTTTAAAAACATATGTTGATGCTTCTCTTAACTTACGTGCTTCACAAACATATGTTGATGCTTCTCTTAATTTGAGACCTTTAAAAACATATGTTGATGCTTCTTTAAATACAATCAATAATAAACTTTCATTAATCGATTCATCTTTAAATGCCTTAGCTGGATCTGGTAGTACTACAATTATAATAAGTGATGTTTCTGGATTACAAACAAAACTATCATCAATTGATTCATCTTTAAATGCACTCATTGTTGATATTAGTAATAATACATCTAATTCTGGAAGTAGTGGAATAACTTTAGATGAAGCTGTTCTCCAAATCGAAATTGAAGGAATGAGAGATATCCCATTATTTGCACAAAATTGGATGCAAAACACAAGTGTTAATTATAGTGCACATAGTGCTGGTTGTTCGAATACAATTTCATGTTCAGGAAATGGACAATATATTTTTATAGGATTACAAGGATCATCTATTTCAAATACAGTTCCACAATTATCAAAAGATTATGGTAATACATGGTTAGATGTTTCTCCACCATTTGGACAATCATTTGAAAATGCAACAGCTTCTGCAATCAGTTCTACTGGACAATATATGATTGCTATTAATACCGCAAATGGTGTATCCACATCTAATGGTATTTTCTATTCTTCAAATTATGGATCAACATGGATATGGGGCAATTCATCTGGAACACCTACAGATAGTGTAGCTATTTCATCTACTGGAAAATATATGCTTTCTGCTACATCAATGTATCTTACTATTTCAAAAAATTATGGTACGAATTTTACATCAATTAATAGTCTAAATAATTTAATAGATCCAAGTAATGGTTCGTTCAGAGGATATTGTCATGCTGTGGCTATGAGTACCGATGCATCAATTATGTATACTACAACACATTATCGCGTGTGGAAATCTACTGATTTTGGTAGTACATGGGCAGTATCAAACAATACTGGACAAAATTATAGCCATATTTCTTGTTCTGCTAATGGAAAATATGTTCTTGTCTGTCCATTTCAAGGTGCTGGTGATTTATCTAATAATTTATTTGTATCAAAAGATTATGGAGTCACATTTTCATCTGCAGGTGATGTACATTCTTATGCAAAAGGTTCTGTAAGTGCATGTGGTAGATATATGTTAGCAACAGATGGTGGGTATTATGGTTCTTATAATAATTTCAGAAAGGGATATGTATATGCATCTGATGATTATGGAGTTACATGGAATCAAATAAATGGTACAAATGGCTATTATACTGGAGTTGCAATGAGTCATAGTGGTAATATGATATATACACAATCATCCAAATATTATGGAGATGTTGGTCATTTATATGTTTCCAATTCAAATTATTCAACATGTGTTCAAACAGTTGCCCCATATGGTTCTGTTCCTGGAGGATCCATGTATTTTAATCAATCAACTGGTAAATTAAATATTTATAATAGTGCACAAAGTGCTTGGTATTCAGTATCACTTACACCACCGATGTAATATTTTACTTGATCAAATTATCTGAATCTGATTCAAACAAATCCATAATCATCGGGAAAATTGTCGATATAACATGTGCACACTCAAATGCAACTTCACGATGTTCTTTTTGTGTTCCATTTGAACACCGTAATTTGATATAATGTATCCATGAACGCAATGTTCCATTCATATACATACGTGAAACTGTCATACCTTCAGGGAGAACAGCACGTGCTTGTTCTTTTGCAATACCACTTGATATTGCCCAATCATATGTCTTTTTTGAAAGTTCAGCCAATTCATTTTGTTTTACTGTCCATTCAAACTCCAATGTAGGGTTATCTGTTTCAATACTATTTTGACGGTTTTTATGATCTTGTAATCTTGCTTCTCGTGTTTCAAATCCAAGTGATGCAACAGCATATCTCTGTGAAAATTCCTGAAAAGAAAATGAGCGATGTCTTAAAATCTGTCTACAAATATCACGGGTTGTTTCAATTTCTAGGCAAATCGAAACCATCTCAAATGGTGACCAATGTTGATTTTTTATTAAATATGATAAAAGACGTTCATTTGATTCTGTATTTAGTTGATTTGTTGGATTGGATACCCTTGCACAATAAGCAACTGAATCTTGAATAGATTTGCTTTGTTCTGATTGCGAATAGGAAATAAGTTTTACTTGCATTTTATTTAATAATATAAATCATTTGATTTTATATTATTTTATGATATTGTTTTAGAACATCGATAAACTACATTTCATCCTTCATTTCACTCTATTTTTGGTAATTATGATGGATATTTTATGTTATTATCAGGATTATTATATATGATTTATTTTTAAGGCACTTCGTAATAAGAGTTCCAATTTACTACGAAGTACAATGAATGTTTGTTCAATTATAAAGTCAAATAATGTAATTATTTTTATTATAAAAAATATGAAGAATATATATATATATATGAAGCAAATTATAAAAAATATAAGAAATATGAAAAATATACAATTATATTTTATAATAATTTTATTTATAATGTTAATTATATTCTATTGTATTTTTCAAAGAAGAATTAATATTATTTTAATGTTTTTTATGTATGATATATATGCTTTATTTGGATTGTGTTGGCAAATACAACCTCAATATTGTTCACCTATGAAATTTGGTTTTAAACCTGTCATGCCTATTGAGTTCTATGCTGAATTTAATAAAGCAATTTTTCCACGTATACCTAGTGGTGATAATACTTTAAATAAAGAGGAAGTAATAAGAATATGTGATAGAAATTTAGAATGGTTGCAAAAGAATGGAGAGATATGTGTTAAACCAGTAAATGTTGAAATAATACATATAAATGATCCAGAATTTAAACAAAAAGTATTGTTTTATCTAAAAAATGATTATCCATTTGTTATGCGTGGTGTTGAATTATCATGTTTTAAAACTATGAGATATGATAAACTTATGAAAACTGCTGGTAATGATAAAGTGTATATGAGTCCTAGTTCAGAAGAAACATGTACTGATAATATTTTTACTGAGCTTAAAAATATAGAAAAAAATAAATGTTATATAACAAATTCAACAAATTTATTTAATAATTATGAAAATTTATTACCTGATTCTGATATGGATATTATTAAAAATATAATTGATGGTCATATGGAAAATAATAGTAAACAATTGTTTCTAGGTATTACAAAAGGAACAGGAACTGCATTACATGCAGCATATACAAATAATTTTTATTTAATGATTCAAGGGGAGAAAAAATGGACATTCTTTAATCCAAATCAAATAGCATTATTATATCCTGATTTTCAAAAAAAAGGTATTTATATGACATCACAATCTAGATTTTTAAATGCAGACATTGATTCAGTATTTGATAAATTTCCATTGATGAAATATGCTGAAAGATATGAAGTAGAATTGGAAGAAAAAGATATATTATATAACCCGATGTCATGGTATCATTCTGTATATAATAAAACTGATATTTCTGTTGCATGTTCAACCCGTTGGAGCAGTAAATTTGTTGTACCAGATAATTATATGTTGCGGTATGGTCATATGATAAACCCTGAATTAAGAAGTTATGTTAAAGAAATATATATACAAAATGGCGTGTTAGGTATATCACAAATTGATGAACATAAACACATGATTGGTCAGGATAAAGATGCTATTCCATATTGGGATAAATATACAAATGATTCACATAATCTTTGTAAAAATGAGGATTGTTCAATTAATTGGCACCACCTTTGAAAAGGTGGAATCAGACATATTTATCTAGATTATATACAACAAAATTCCATAAACAAAAAATAAGTATTATTAACCCTTTACTTGGACAATATATAATTTATTTTTTCAATAACCAAATAAAAAATTGAATAAATAAAAAAACAAATACATTTACTACAATTTTCATGGGAAATAATATAAGTAATCAAAATACATTAGAAAATAATAGTTGTTTAATTTGTTGGGAAATTATAGATGATATTCAACAATTATCAAAATGTGTTAGATGTAATATTGTAATGCATAATATATGTGAAGAATTATATAGACTTGAAAAAAAATATTGCAAATGTCCTCATTGTTGTAGAATTGGGACTATAGGATATATGAAAATGAAAATATAACACAAAAATTAAGTATTATTCGCAGAAAGTGGTGATATTCGATCATCATCTGAAAGTTCAACAGGTTTTTCTATCGCAAATTCTTCAGTATTTATAATAGTATCCTCATATAGTCTATCCAATACATACATATTATACACATCTTCAGGATTAATTTCAGGATTATCTTCAGGACTTTTCAATATTTTATTATAATTTACATCCGTATTAGAATACATCATTTTTTCCAAATGTAATATTTCATTATCTTCAGAAATTTCAGATAAATTCCCTTGAATATTTTGTTCTATGATTTGATTATCAGATAAATCTAAAGAAATGCTATTTTGTTTCACATCTTCTGTATCACTAGATATTGATAAATCTAAAGAATTGTTATGTTGTTTCCCCTCTTCAGTATCGCTTGACAATGATAAAAAAGACATATTATTTTGTTTTCCATCTTCAGTATCAGTTGACATGGATAAATCTTCATTACCTATATTTTCATTTAGTTCTCGTAATATATTTTTATCAATATGACATTCTTTCAGATCATTCAATGCAATTTTTGTATTTCCACGTTCTATAACCGAATTTTCTAATTTAATATCATTATTTACTTGACTTAACATTAATTGAAGTTTTGTGGTAAACCGTTTTAAATATTTCAAATGTAAAGTATGAAAAAATTCAATAAATGTCATAAAGAGACTTACTTTTTCCTTTATAACATTATTATTATAATTAAAACTATGTACAAAACTATCAATATTAAATCCTATTTTATTTTTTGTTTGATATTGTCGTAAATCATATTCTTTCTTTATGACAAACCCATTTAAATAATGAAGAATTCCTAATAATAATTCATGCAAACTTTGAATATAGTGAATTTCATATTGTTTAAAGGGTTCTAAATCTTTGTATACTGGATACTGGTTTTGGTTAATTTGGATCAATTCTAATATTTTTTTATCAGGAATATTTTCAACTACATATTCTATTATAATTTTGAAAAGTTTATAATAATCACAATACATTCGATTTGTTATGGATAAAAAAATGCGGTTCATATCTTCATATTCAATATCAATTAAACGACCTTGAAAATGAAACGAATCCAAAGTAAAAACTGAAATTTTATCTTGATTCTGTGATATAAAATCGGAATAACATTCTTTTATTTTTTGTATACGAGAATTTAATAAATGAAGGGTTGATATATTACTCTCTTTTAATTGTAAAATATCAATAAAAGTATTTTTAAGTATGGTAAAACGATCTTCCATTTTTATATATATAACAAATATTTTTTGTTATATTATGTTTTACAGCATTGAAGAATTGACATAGGACACTCAGCTGTTGTTTCTTGAATAGATTCCTTCACTGTTGTATCTAGACAAATATAAACATAACGGTTATATCCATTATAATCACGAAATTCAGAATCATAATAACGATCCACAAAAATCACACCATCTTCTGTATTTGGTAAAAAGTCGGTGTTTTCAATAGGTATTCCAGTGATTTTTTCCCATTCGTCTTGATTAATTTGATATGCGTATAAAGCTCGATCTTTTCTACATGTTGCAGTATATTCACTGAAAATTCGATTTTCAGTGAAATATTTAATTAAGGCATGAATGGAATCATTTTCCTGTAAAATATTCCTAATGGTATTTCCAACTGGTGTAAAAGCGTTTGATTGCATTTTAAATTTATCTGAAATTGTATATCAATACGTTTTTTTGAAAAAAATAAATCAATTTTTTTTTGTCATAAATATATATAAATGAATACAACATCACGTGATGAAAATTCTCAAGATAAACAATTATTATTGTCTTCAAATGATTCAAATAGTGCACTTCCAAAAGATAAATATGAATGGTCTGTTGAACATGAACGCATTCTAGCAGAATGGGCTGATAAGGCTATGTGTTATCGTTGGCTTCATTCAAGTTCACATAGTTTATATTCATTTTTGAATGCATTATATACTGTCCCTTGTATTATTATTTCAACATTAGCTGGGACTGCTAATTTTGCACAAGCTCGAGTACCAGAAGAATATCAAGCCATGTTTGTAATGTTTGTTGGTGGAATTAATATTGTTGGTGGTATTATTAGTACAATTCAACAATTTTTGAAAATAACACAATTAAATGAAGCACATCGAGTTGCGTCTATTTCATGGGATAAATTTTATCGTAATATAAAGATTGAATTAGCAAAACATCCGAATGAACGTATGCATGTATCACATATGTTAAAAATGTCAAAAGAAGAATTTGATAGACTTATGGAAACAAGTCCAGATATTCCTGATAAAATTATTTCACAATTTAAAGTTAATTTTGAAAAATCAGAAGATTATACCAAAATATCAAAGCCAGAGATTTGTGATGTGTTAATAGCAACTGATACATTTAGAAATCCATGGTTTAATGAAGAAAATCGAAGTAAACGCTCAAATGAACTCGTTCAAATAAATACAGCATTGGAACAACAAAAGAATAATATTAAACAGCAAAATATAGGAGCAATTCAAACATTTAGAAAAACATTTACAGATCTTCATCATAGAGAACCTTTGGAAAATGAAATTATTACTAATTTAGAAGAAACAATTGATAAAAATATTATAAAGGATTTATTAATAGAATTATCAATATCTTCTCCATTAGGAAAAGTATAGTGGTTATTCATCATTAAATAAATTTTCAGCAAGTGCTTCTCCTAAATTAATTCCGACTCCAAAACCAAATCCTTGACCAGCTGCTCCCAATACTGTAGGATTTTGGTTTTGTTGCATCTGATTTTGTTGCATCTGATTTTGATTTGTTATAAAACTAACTTTTTTCTCTCTGGGAGCAATAATCTTTTTTTTATATGTTTTCTTCTTTTTACCTCCAGATTTCATCACTCCAGATTTCAACATATTCTTCTTAAATGATTTTTTGCTTGCCATATATAATATTCTGAGAAAAAATATTATATATACAAAATTCTATATAGAAATAAAAAATAGAAATATACTACATATAAATATGGAATCTATGCCTGAAATGAAAATACCAGAAAAATTCTATTCGATAATAAATGATTTTATTTCTGATTTATCAACAACATTTCCTGAATATAGTTATCTTTGGTCAGTTTGGACAGATCAAGAAAAAATCCCTGAATTATATCAATATTGTTTAACTGTCTATCCTGAACGATTTTTTGATATTTTATATCAAAACGATACTGTTTTTGATTCAAATTCTGAAATGAATACACTTTTTCTACCTAATGTTGAATTCAAAATGCTTTTTGCAATTCCAGATATCAGTGAAAATACAAAAAAAACAATGTGGAAATATTTACAATTAATATTAATGACAATTATGAGTAGTATTAAAGAAAAAACTGCATTTGGTGATGCAGCAAATTTATTTCAAGGTATTAATGAAAATGATCTTCAAAGTAAGCTAAGTGAAACAATCAATGAACTTTCACAATTTTTTGAAAAATCTTCATCTGAAGATGCAAAAGAAGATACAAATGATCAAAGTAGTACCAAAGTAGATGATGATATTCCAGATTTAAATGAAATGCCAAATGTAGATGATCTTCATGGCCACTTAAAAGGACTTTTCGATGGTAAAATAGGATCTCTAGCAAAAGAATTAGCAGAAGAATTATCAGAAGATTTAATGGGCGAATTTGGAAATATGGATAAAAACACTTCTACCAATGAAATTTTTCAAAATATTATAAAAGATCCATCAAAATTGATGGGTATGATGAAAAAAGTAAGTTCAAAATTGGACGAAAAAATGAAATCAGGGGATATTTCGCAAGAGGATATTATGAAGGAATTAAGTGAATTAATGGGAAATATGAAAGGTATGTCAAAAGGCGGAGATATGAAAAATATTTTGAAAAAACTCATGCAAAAATTTGGACCCATGTTGAAAGGAATGGGTGGTATGGAAAATATGGGATCTATGGAAGAAATGCTGCAGAAAATGATGGGGTCTTTTACACAACCAAAAATGACACAAATGAATAGTATACAAAAACATAAAGAAAGAATGCGTGCCAAGTTGGAAAAGAGAAAGAATGATGCCCTATTAGAATCAAGTAAAAAAGGTGAAATTCAATCAACAGAAAATCCTAATCAATATGTCTTCAAGATAGATGGAGAAGTTCAAGAAAAAAGTACATTAAAACCTATAGATCAAGGAGAAATAAACGCTATGCACGATGATTGGTTAAATGAACCTATTACTGAGAAACAACCAAAAACAGGTGGTAAAAAGGGAAAGGGCAAAAAGGGGAAAAAATAAATGTTTTGTAAAATCAAATATATATACAAAATATATATGGGTCTTTTAAAATATATTAATATTCCAGTATTTATAATAAGTTTAGCTATTGGACTTTTTTTCGTATATATATATCAATCAGATAAGAGAACTATTTTTGTTTATCCCAAACCAGATAATGTTGAATCTATTCAATATAAAGATGCAACTGGAACATGTTTTAAAGTAAAACAAGAAAAAATGGCTTGTCCCAAAAATGAAGGGATGATTTCAAAAATTCCAGCACAGAACTAAAACAAATAAAAAATAAGGAAAAATTATTTTTAAATTCATAGTATATATATGAATTTAAAACGATTATTAAATACTAAAATAGGTGTTTTTTTAATATCTCTTATTTTAGGATTAGGTTTAGCTACTTTATTTTATAAAGCATGTGATGGAAAAAAATGTATTAATTTTAATGGACCACTTATTAGTGAAATTGATGGAAAAACTTATAAATATGGTGAAGAATGTTATAAATATACTGTACATTCTGCACCATGTGATCCCTTGAAAAAAACTGTTGAATTAAGTTCTCCACCAAAGGAAGGTTCTCCTCAATAGATTCGTATAATAATAGATATATTTGATATTTAATATTATATAGTTATGAATGATAATATTTCTATGACACGTATAACCGATTTACCAGATGCAACTGGTCAAATGCCTTCTGATATGTATGCTCCAATTAATGCTCATCCAAATCCATATGGAATTTCAGCTCCACCACCAGGAGGAATTCCACATCCTTCTCCAGAAGGATCATTTAATAGACCTTTAACACAAAATACAATATCAGAAGATCAAATTGCTGCTCTAAGACAAATGCCAACACAAAGACTGCCTCAAAGAGATATTCCAATAGAAACACATCAATATATGCATGATGAAGAAATACAACCAAATTATATTCCAAAACCTAAACTAACTTCAGATTATATTCAAGAATATCAAAAAACAACGGATCGTAAAATCGAATCATATGAAAAAGAGAAAAGGAGAGAACGAAACATTGAATCATGGATTAACGAACTATATCAACCCATTATTATAGGACTTTTATATTTTATTTTCCAATTACCTATTATAAACCGACTTGTTTTCCAAAGATTCACTTTTTTACAAATATATAATGATGATGGAAATTTTAATCTATGGGGACTTGGTCTTAAAGGATCACTTTTTGCCACCTATTATTATTTAGTACAAAAAAGTATGGCAGTATTAAGTGAATTATAAAAATGAAATATAAAGGGTTCTCCATTATATAAATATAATGTCTTCTTGTGAATATTTTCTATTTAAAAAACCAGTTAACACTGATGTAACACAAGAATTAGATACACAGATTCTAACATTTAATCGTAAAGAGAACATTTATTTTTTACCAAAAACCAATTTGCCTTATTATAGCGAATTTGGCCTTTTTGAGAAACCATTAATTGAATGGGTAAAACAATTTTGTCGTAAAGATCAAGTATTTCTAGATATTGGTGCACATACTGGTACATATGCAATTACTTTGGCAGAATATTCACAATCTGTATATGCATTTGAACCTCAGAAAATGACATATTATGCTCTATGTGGTGGTGTAGCATTATCAAACATACATAATATTACATGTATACCTTATGGACTAGGATCAGAATCACAGATTGGAATTAAAACACTTAACATTGTAAGTCCAGATGGAGGTGGATCAACACTACATACAAATTCTATGCCAGTATTATCTACAGAACAAATTGAAATAAGAACACTAGATAGTTTTTCCTTTGAAAATATTGGATTTATAAAAATGGATGTTGAGGAAAATGAATTAGAAGTATTAAAAGGTGCTCGAGAAACACTTCGTAAATCAAATTATCCAACAATATTATTTGAATCAAATGAAAATAACCCCCCATTATTTGACTATATTAATGCTAATGGGTATAATATTATACCTATCCAAGGACAAATCAATATGTTTTTGGCAGTATATAAGAGATAATTTGTACATATATGATACATACCATATATGAAATTATTTTTGTAGATATTTCGATAATATCTTTGCTATTTTTTTATTATTAAATAACAAAGATTGTTTTTGGGTTCTCTTATTTTTATTAATATTATTTTTGGTGGTTCTTGTTTTAGTTTTAGGTTTTTTAATCTCACCCTCTGCAAATGTTTCTTCTATTAGACTATCTCCAGTATTAGAAATATGTTTATTAGGAACATATTTAAAAAAATATTCATTATATTCTGCAGTTTCCTTTTTACCTTTTAATTTTTTAAACATTTCTGCTTTTTCAGAACGCATATCTTCCAATGTTTTCTGCTTTCCATAGCAATTAATGCTAAAACGTTTTAAAAGTCCCCTTTGTTCCAAACGATTCTTTTGTTCAACATCAAACAAAAATTTTGCCATACATAGAATACGTTCTTTATTAAAATATTTTGCATCAGTATATAAAAATGCCAAATAAAAACTCAACATGGTGTCAATAGTAGCTACATTAATTTCATTATTACCTATATGAATAGTATTATAACTATAACATGCAATTGGTTCGAAAATAAATGCAACACTTTGGTTATCCACAAAAATCTCAATATGTCGTGGAATAACATCATCATAACTTTCATGATTTACACTATGAACTTGATTAAATCCTTTATCTTTCAATCTTTCACAAACAATTAATGCACAGCGTTCAGGATCTTCAGATAATACATCAAAATCAGGAACCTTTCTAATAAACCGTTTTTTTTGTTCATCCATATAGCGAGAATAAAGAGAATTTGCATATCCACCAAAAAAGATAACCCCCTGTTGAATAAATGAATCACGAACAATATAATACATATTTTCACCATCTTCTTTAGAAGAGCCTTTATTTAATTTTCTTTGAAAATCAATGTTCTCACAATTGAAAGTAGTTTGTAAAGGATAATGTTTATTTAATAATGTCAATCTTTTAAATACCTTTTCCCATCGACTAACATCACCAGCAGGTCGAGATAGTTCTAAAAACATAGACATACGTAAATAATCTGGAGGTGCATAATTAATACCAGCAATTGTAATAGCATCTTTATGAATAGCATGATAAATAACTGGATGTAATTGTGTAATATCTGCCATAGGAATAAAATTAACAAACACCTTATATGTACCTTTATGAACCCCCGATTTTGCCTCTGTTTCAGTATATCCAGCTTCATAAAATAAATTAGCTAATTCAATAGCATCGTCTAATGCATCAATAGAATAAAAATCATAATCTGGAACTTCAATATCACGATTATAGAATTGATCATATTTTGGTAAAATATTATTAATTGCAGTACCACCATAACAAACCAACTTTTTCTTAACTAAAAAATCTTCAACAATACGAATCATTTTTTTTACATCTTCACTATTTGCTATTTTTGACTTTTGTAATTCATCTGTTTCATCTACTGCATTTCTTAAAATAGATAATTCACAATCTTCAAATGACATATCATCATTACATAAATCAGTATGATATCGTTTATATTTATATTTTTTTGAAGGAATTGCAGGTTTATGTATAATTGTATTCATATATATAATTATAATATAATTATTTACCTGAAAAAGCACCTGGATAACTAGAACTAATCAGATTTGGATCATTTGCTTTTGCATATCGCAATACACTTGATAATGGAACAATTGCTGCATTTGCATTATTAAAAATAGCTTCATAATTGTCTAAATAACTGTCATTTGACCATATTGCCATAGGAGTTATTTGAATCCCTTTTTTTTGAATAACGGAATAAACATCACTATTTGATTTTGATCCTGTAGGTAATAATTGATATATCAATACTGGTGGATTTGTTGTGAAATTATCTTTCAAAATCATAGGAATAGATGCACTAATATCACTAATTTGTTTTTGTTGAATGGTTGTCATAAATGTGTTATCATTACTACTAATATTAATTAGTTTATTCAAATTAGTAGAACTTTCTTTATTATCACTATCATTTGCAGTATTATTATTTGTATCCATAACAATAACTACTTTACCCAATAATTGATCAATAGTTGTAGTTTTTGTAATTCTATCTGAAAATACACGAGTAGAATAAGATGACGATAATCCATCAAGTATTCCCTTTATTTGTGTCATTATCATTGCATTATTTGATTTATCACTAGAAAATAAGGGTCTTATTTGAACAAAAATAGGATCTCTAGGATTTGGTGAATCTGGTGATATAAACCCATGAGTGAAAATTTGTGTGAATATTTCAGGAAAAGCTACTGATGTAGCAGTTGTTTGAACTTCTTTAAAAGTATCATCAGTAGTATAATTAACATTTGTACCATCAGAAGTGCAAAAATCAAGCCATCTATACCCCCTATTTAATGCATATTTGATCATCGATGAAGATAAATCTGTTCCATTATATGCAGTATGATATGAGGCCTTTATGAAAAATTGTTTCAACTGTTTTGCAGTTGATGGATCAGTAATACCATTTGATTTTGTCAATGAATTCATATTTATACTACTAATTGATGGACCACTCATCAATGGTGTAAAATGTTCAATCCGTTGTTTTTGTAAAATAGCACTTCGTTTTAAAAGAAGACGATATAAAATATAAGTGAAAAGAACAATGATTGCTAAAAGTAGTATTTTTCTCCAGAAATCCATTATATATATCTATACATAAAGGAAAATAAAAATATATATATAATAGTATTATAAGATGGCAGGTGGATTATTAAATCTTATATCCAATGGTAATAATAATATAATTTTAACTGGAAATCCTACAAAAACATTTTTCAAAGTAACTTATGCCAAATATACAAATTTTGGTTTACAGAAATTTCGTGTTGATTTTGAAGGGACTCGTGATTTACGATTAACTGAAGAATCTACATTTTCATTTAAGATGCCTAGATATGCCGAATTATTAATGGATACATATATATGTATAAATCTTCCATCCATATGGAGTCCAATATATAATCCTGTTTTACAAACAGGAAATAAATGGGCACCTTATGATTTTCGTTGGATACGAAATTTAGGCACAAATATGATAAAAGAAATTACTATTACATGTGGTTCGCAAACATTACAAAAATATTCTGGTGCATTTTTAGGAGCAATGGTTGAAAGAGACTTTACCTCTGAAAAAAAGGATTTATTTAATAATATGAGTGGTAATATACCAGAATTATTTGATCCAACAAATGCATATACCCGTCAAAATACTTATCCTTCTGCTTATTATACATCAAATTCAGTTGGTGCAGAACCATCTATACGTGGTAGAAAATTATACATTCCAATTAATACATGGTTTACATTAGATTGTCGTTGTGCTTTTCCTATGATTGCCTTACAATATAATGAATTACATATAAATGTAACTTTTAGACCAATTCAAGAATTATTTCAAGTTCGCGATGTATTTGATCATATTAATGATTTTCCATATATTCAACCAGATTTTGGATTACCTCAATTTAATATGTATTCGTTTTTACAGACCCCACCACCAGATATTTCAATACCAAATGCTTATTCAAATGTAACAAATGTATGGAATGCTGATATTCATTTAATTTCTACATATTGTTTTTTATCAGTAGAAGAATCCCGTAGATTTGCAGCAGAAGATCAAGTATATTTAGTAAAAGATGTTTTTGAATATAATTTTGAAAATATAACAGGAACACAAAAAGTGAAATTAACATCAAGTGGGATGATTTCCAGTTGGATGGTGTATTTTCAAAGAAATGATGTTAATATGAGAAACGAGTGGTCTAATTATACGAATTGGCCATATCATTCTATTCCAATTGATGTTGGTCTAGCCCCTATAATTGGTATAAAACCACCAGGATTAAATCCAGATGGATCTCGAACTGGTCTCTTTATTACAGGAGATTTAGTTCCTGATAATCATAAAGATATTTTAGAAACGATGGCTATTGTTTTAAATGGAGATTATCGTGAAAACACTTTAGATAGTGGTATTTATCAATATATTGAAAAATATACAAGAACAAAGGGATCTGCAAAAGATGGAATCTATTGTTATAATTTTTGTTTAAATACGGATCCATTAGATTATCAACCATCAGGAGCAATTAATATGAGTAAATTTCGTTTAGTTGAATTAGAAATATCAACATATGTTCCACCATTTGATAATGCAAATATTGGATATAATTTAGTATGTGATGCAACAGGACAACCAATTGGTATTTCAAAACCTAACTGGCGTCTTTATGAATATAACTATAATATGACTGTTTTTGAAGAACGTTATAATATTTTATCATTTATTGGAGGAAATACTGCTATGTTATACGCTCGATAATCATATATAAAATCTAATTATATATTATTATGACATCAAAATGGAGGAAAGATACAAAGGAATCATTTATAACAAAAAAACCAATTATAGAAGGGGCAGAATTTGCCATTTTTGATAATTCATATTGGGATGGTAAAGACCAATTACAAATGGAAAATTCAAATACAAAAATAATAAATGTGATAAATAACATTCGTGATACAATTACATATCCACTTACTGTAATAAATGAAGCAACAGATAATATTATTTTTACTTTTTTGAGTGTATTTGTAGAAAAAGATCCCTTATGTAATACATCAATTAAAGAAGATGACAAGAAGAAAAAGAATCAAAAGAATCAAAAGATATCAGGTCCATTAATTGATACGAATTTATTATGGATTTCAGAATCTTTTCGAAATTTATCATTCATGGAAGCATTCACTGAAGGTCTTGAAGATGGTGATGCAGATAATATAGATGCAACAGCAACAGCAATATTAAATAATGATGCAGCGGCAATTGAAAAAGTACGTCAAGATTCAGCATTAATTCCTGCTATAATGCAAACAGGGTTAGGACAACAATCCGTATCTGGATCTGTATCTGTATCTGGAAAGCAAACAGGATTAGGACCGCAATCTGGACAACAATCGCAATTAGGACCACAATCTGGACAACTTGGACAACAAACTTCAGGACAAACCTCGGGAAATACAGAAGTAAAAAAAATTGGTGGAGTAGTTCTACCAACAAATTCTATTGATATAGATGGATTACAACAATTAATTTCAGAACTTCAACAAAATCATTTAGGTTTTATGAAAGATACTGATGTATATTATTCAATTCGTAATAAGGTTGCAACCTATTATATGCAACAATTATCGAATTATGAAACAAAACAAAAAAAATATTTAGATGTTTCTGGTATTTTTGATTTTAACAATAATTTTGACAATAATTTAAATGATCCATCCATTCAAATGATTATTAAAAATATTAAATTAGATTTTAACAAAACAAACACATTAACATATTCAATAGATCTTGGATTAGATAATGGGTTACAAGGCAGTATTTTACAAAAATATTCATATATAGATTATAGTAATAATTTACAATTTTTAAATCAAATAGCAATTTATCTTATTCAACAAAAAACAAACGAAGAAAAAGACAGAGCAAATTATAATTTTTATACATCATACAATTTTTCGCTTGAAAATCTCCCTATACAACTCATTAAAAATATTACATTACCATCAGAAAAGAAGTTATGGTTAACATTTAAAACTTCTAATGTAGAACAGACATCAATACCAAATAAAATTGTAGAAGATAATAATTGTATAAATGGGTTTTCAAAAAACACATATTCAGATATTCAAAATATTACACAATTAGTAAAATCACAATTAATTAATATTGTTTTTATTCCTATGCTTATTCTTATTATTTATAATGTATACTATTTTTTATGCTATAAAGATTGTTATGATGAAAAATGTAGTTCCTATAATGAATTTCCCAAATTAGAAGAATGGATTTTTAACATGTTAGGTATTACACGTGAAAATCAACCAACCTTTATTTTTGATTTTTTATTTGATTTATTTTTTAAACCTATAAAATTTATATATACATTTTTTAATTCAATTAAACCTACAATAATGGAATGGAATAATAGTTTCCCTTATCTATTTTTTGTTGGTTTGGTTGCTATTATTACACCTCTTTTTATGCAATATAGAAATGATATTATTAAGATTATATCATCTATATTATTTTTACAACTACCAGATGCAAATTATAGTTGGTACTCGGTTGCAATTATTAGTGCTTCATTATTTTTAGTTTTTCTACAAAGAATATGGGGGATATTATTTATAAGAAATCAAACTGATCCTGATGGGAATTTAAAGCCAAGATTATGGGCAGAATGGATATCTGGAAAAACAGAAAAAGTACCATTGAGTCCCTTTTCACATATTGCACGTGGAATTTTTACAGTTTTATATTGGGTATTTAAAGGATTAGCAACTTGGTCAATTGTATCATTATCTGTATATCCAATTGTTTTATATACATTTTTTATAGGATTGTTTGGAATTTGGAACAATAGTAAACGTGGGTTTAATCCACAATTTAATGAAAAATCCGGAGAAAAATGGCAGGAAATAAATGATTTTATATTTAAAAAATTATTAGAACGTATAGATGATAATGATAATCCTATTTATACGAATATAAAAAATGCAGGAAAAAATTTTTTATCATTTATAATATTATTTTTATCAGAATTAATAATTATTGGTATACTAATGACTGCCATGGGACAATATGGTGAATCATCTATATTAACAAAATATAGCAATATAAGAAATGTGTTATTTATCTCAAATGCTGTTATTATTGGTATTATTCTTGGTTGGTGTGGAATGCAATGGTTTTTTACATATGGACATTATTTTGACAAAATGAGGGATTCACCTATAAATAATATTTCTACTTCATCACCATTATCCGAGAATAAAACATTTATTAACATTTGGAAACAAGCATTAGATATCGAATCATTTTTGTAATGTTTCAGATAGTTTTGTTACTCTATTTGTAAATTCTACAACAAGTTTTCTAATATCATTCACATTTTCTCTTAATTTTTTTAATCGTTTTAGGTGTTTATTCATATAATACATAGTTTTACAACTACTAACATTTACACCTTCGTAGTCGACATTGTTACTTATAATTTGTAATGTTTGTTCTTCATATTCAGGTAGATCGCATGTGTCATTGATAACTATATGTTCAGGTTTAGTTACATATTCAAGCTTACGTTCACATACAGGTTCACGTAGAGGTTCACAGACACGTTCACATTCGACAACGGCTTCACAATCATTCTCACTTTCATCCAAAGAAAGAAGTGATATTTCAGAACAATTATCATAGTCTGTAGAGATGGAATTAGATTTCGAAGTAGAATATTCTGATTCAATTTCCTCATTTTCTTTATTATTCAATTCAATCAATTCAATATCTTGTTTTATTTCAAGATAATAAGAATCTAAAGAAAATCCATAATTATCTTTTAAATCTATAACATTATTTAATAAATGATATAATGGAATAACAGTATAATAATCATTTATATTATCACGTTTAGTAAATATATTTTTGTATTCATCTTCAATATATTGTTGAATAGATGATTCAAATGAAATATATTTTTCTTGATCTATATTATTTTGTGAAATAGCAATTTTACATATATGTACTAGAATATCATTTGAACAATGTATATGTATATCATATTTTTTACAACAATTACCTCCTATTTCTAAACAGGTTCGCGTTAATTTATTATAAATAATTGCACTATGCTTTACTTTATCACCACAAATACAATCAATTACTTTGAATTGTTTAAAAATCATAACCCATTCTTTTATTGCATCATCAAATAGTTCACTTTTTGATGTTTCTATTATTTTTTTTTCAAAAAGTGCAATTTTATTCATTTTTTCTTTATATAATTCTATTCTATTATTTATTTTGTTTTATTAATTAAAACAATAAATGATGAAAACATTATAAAAATAACAATACATTATTTTTATAATATGGGAAAAATCAAGAATTCAAAATCAACAAAAACACCTAAAAAATATTATCCTTTTGTTTCTGTTTGTACACCTACATTTAATAGGCGACCTTTTATTCAAACCATGTTTGAATGTTTTAAAAATCAAACATATCCAAAAGATCGTATTGAATGGATTATTGTGGATGATGGAACAGATAATATTTCCGATTTAATACATGCTTCAGGAATATCACAAATCCGTTATTTTCGCGAAGATAAAAAGATGTCTTTGGGACAAAAAAGAAATTATATGCATTCATTTGTAAAAGGATCAATTATTGTTTATATGGATGATGATGATTATTATCCACCTGAAAGAGTATCACATGCTGTAGAAAGGCTACAAGAGAATCGAACTGCTATGTGTGCTGGATCATCGGAAATTTATATTTATTTCAAACATATTCAGAAAATGTATCAGGCAGGACCTTATGGTCCTAATCATGCAACTGCAGGAACATTTGCATTCCGTACCGAACTGTTAAAAGAAACACGATATCAAGACGAAGCAGCTTTAGCCGAAGAAAAGCATTTTTTGAAAGATTATACTATTCCATTTGTTCAATTAGACCCAATGAAAACAATTTTGGTATTTTCCCATGAGCATAATACATTTGATAAAAGGAAATTATTGGATAATGTACATCCTGATTTTTTCAAAGAATCAACAAAAACTGTGGATTTATTTATTCGTAAACCAAGTGAATCTGGAATTCGCAAATTTTTTATGGAAGATATAGATAAGTTGCTTGTAAATTATGAACCAGGTGAACCTAAAATGAAACCTGATGTTTTAGTTCAAATTAAAAAAATAGATGAAGAACGAAAAAAAATGCAACAACAAAATGGAAATGGATCTGGACCTCAAATTATGGTAAATCAACCTGGTCAACCTGCAAGAGCATTATCAACAGAAGAAATCATGCAATTATTAAATCAACAAATTGAACAAATAAAAATGTTAACAGTGAAAAAGGAGGAATTGGAAAATATGGTGGCAAATATACAAAGACAGTTGGCTGAATCTTATAAGAATAAATCTTCTCAAGAAAATATTCAAAAAGTAGAAGTGGTTGAAACAAAAAAACCTGAATTTGAACAATTTCTATTAGATCGAATCACTGAATTAGAAAATGAAAATAGCGAATTAAAAAAGGTCATTAAAAATGATACTCATAAAATACCTATTGTAAAATCTAAAACAGATCCTGAAGTTGTTATAAATATGTAAATTATTTTTTATCTTTTATTTATTCATTTTTACAATATAAAAATGAATAAATGATTACTTATTTTCTAGATTTCTTAGATTTTCTATTTTTCTTCGATTTTCCACCTTCAATTTCTTCTATTCTACTACTTTTTTGAGTTAATCTGAATTTTCTATATGTTAAATATGATATAGATCCTTGTATTAATCGAATACCATATGTTGCTATATTAGTAGTTTGTGTCATAGCTAAAGCTGTTTTAGTTGTAAATAATGCTATCTGTGTTTTTGCATCATTTGCAGCCTTTTCACTCAATAATAATGAAGTTTGCATAATGCATGCATTCGATGATGTTGGATCTGTAAATGTAAACATTGTTTCTAATGCTCCAAGTATTCCTTCATTTTGTGTAACACAATTTGTTGTAAGAGTAGAAACTGAATCTGTGACTATTTTTTTAATAGCTCCAGAAAAAACATTAATCATACGAGCCTGTTGTCCTATTAAAAGTCTACTACTAATTCCTGTAAATACACTCCAAAAATAATATATAAAACTCACATCTTCTTCTGGAACACCTTTTAAAGCATCTTGTGCAGCTTTTTGTACTTCTTCTGATAGATCACTTAGATTCTCAGTTGCGGTTAATTCACATATGGTTGTAGTAAATTTAATATATGAAATATATAATAATATTACACCAATTAAAAACATAAGAGTGACTGCCAAATCAACAAACATTCCTGATTTTGGCCTTTTGCTTTGTTTTCTATCATCATAAATATCCAATTCTTTACTACCTCCTGTTAATTTGTTTGATTTTCGAACATGTGAATACATAGAATTAAGTAACGTAGTGAATTTTTCCTTATCGAAATCCATACCCTCTTTTTTACATAATTCGGTTAATGTTTCACAAACATCGTCTATCACTTTGTTATCATATTCAGTAAATTTCACATGATCTTTATCAGATTTGGCAAAGAATACAAGTGTTTCTTCAAGTGAATAATTCAAACATTCATTAGAACTATTTTTTCTAGAAGAACTTTTTCTAGAAGAACTCTTTGTAATACTCATATTATATATATATACGTAATATTTTTTACACCGATGAACATTTAAAATGGGACAAACCGCCTATGGAGGTTTGCCTATTTAATTGATTTATTGATAACAGTTGCCCTTAAATCTCTAGTGGGACAACCTTTGGTTGTCCCATTATAAATATTCAAGGGTGTATATATAAAATATTATTCCTAAATGACTTTTACACATCGCATAAACTACTCCTCTATATCACTCTCATCTTCTTCTGTTATAGACACATCCTTTTTTACATTTTTATCCAAATAACGGTAAATTCTCTTAATATCTAATTTACTAATATTATAGTTCTCAAAAATAGATTCAATTTCTGACAATCTCTCATTTTTCTGGTAAAATTGAGAACCAAAAAACAAGCGTAGCTCTTGAAAAAGAGCTATTAAATCCTTCTTATCCATATGCAATTCCTGACATAAATTATAAATAAACAAAATGTTATTATATTCTGTGGAATATTTTGTAAGAACTTTTGTAAAACGTATTTCATCGCATTTCATATTTGAATTGCCAAAGTTTTTATGATAAAGATGATTATTATAAAAAGTTTTAATAAGAGAACTCATTTCATTAAATTGCCATATTTGATTTTGAAATGTAATTCGATCAATATAATCCGAAAAACAAATATTATCTAAAATTTCTAAATAAAAAGGGATTGAATGATGATTTGATAGACGGGATAAAATATCAACAATATTTTCATGCCATAAAAGAGCTACTATTGTTCGATCCGTATCATTAATTATTTTCGAATGTTGTTGAAATGAAAGATCTGTTGTTAATAAACGATTTGTTATTTTTTTAGAATCCTCATTAAATGTTTTTAAATAAAAAAAGGAGAACAATGATTCTTCAATATTTGGATCTTTATCATATATTTTTTTAATAAAAGCCAGTTTTCTTAAATCACCTTGAATATATTCCAACATTTTTTCATATAGATCTACCTCTTTTTCAAGGACATTTTTTTGACAAATGTTCAATAAAGGCATTTGATCATTTATAATAGAAGTAATTTGAGTTCTAGTGATTTGTTTTAATTCGAAAATGTGACATACTTTCATTAATTCTTTTATTTTTTTATCTACATAATAATTCCCAATACAAATGATTGGATTAAGTGTCTGATGTTCTAATTTTTGTTTTTTTGTCTTCTTTTGTCTTATTAATTTTATAAGAGATGTAATACCCCCTTTGTCACCATTGTTCATTCCATCAATTTCATCCATTATGATTGCTATTTTTTTGGGTGTTTTTTTCATCATATGGAGAACATTTTGCGATCCAATGCTATTTGATGTAATTGTATCAATAAGTGCTTTATTACGAATATCACCAGCATCATATTTAATAATATCATAATTCAATTCATTCAAAATTTCGGTAATAAAATGGGTTTTTCCACAACCAGGAGAACCATAAATATAAATCCCCTTTTTAAATTGAATATTTTTACAATTTTCTTCATAATTTGATAAAATATTTTTAATTTCTTGAACAATTGGTTCTCTTTCTAAGAATTTATTCATTTATTTATATTGAAAGGATCATTTTATATTTTCTTTTTAACGAATAGTATTATTACCTCCAAAATAAAGAGTTACAAAAGAATCATATTGTATTTTTATATGCAATATGATTTATCTATTTTTTATCCTGTATTTGTTAACATTTTACAATAAAAGTCGGAACTGTTACTACGAAGTGCCTAGAAAATAACATCATATATGAAGTGGATTTTGTCTAGAAAAAGGGTTAATGATCTATAGATCTAAGTTCTCTTATTTCATTTTCAAGATATTCGATTCTTGGTATTAATTTCTTTAATTCTTTGACTTCTTTCACTAATAGTGTAATGATTGCAGTGTAATTGACAGATTGGAACTTTTCTGCATCTTTCTCACCTTCTACCATGAAAGGATAAATGGCTTGTATTTCATGGGCTAAGAAACCCAAATCGGTCTTATTTGATAATATATTTTTGTATTGAATAGGTCTCAATTGATCCACTGTAAAACTGTCATTCAATTGTTGTGGGTTCTCTTTAATACGATAATCTGAAAGGGTTGTTAATGAAATAGCAGTAATACCTCCTGAACCTCCTACAAAAAGATTACCACCAATTCCCACACCACCTACAACTTGTAATGCACCTGTGATAGTACCTCCACTAGTATTAGTTGTACATGGGTTTGTTCCTGGAATATAAACATATTCAGTTGATGTTCCCATCATAATTTGATTGTTATCTGTAGGTTCTGCATTATATCCAATTCCTGTAGATTGAAAGGTTGTTGTTTGACCACCATTGAAAGTACCCCAACCTAATGCTGTATTATTAGAACCAGTTGTAATTGAATTCAATGTATTATATCCAATAGCTGTATTATTAATACCAGTAGTAACTGAAGCTAATGTATTATATCCAACACCTGTATTTTGATTTGTAACTGATTGTAATTGAATAAGACCTTTAGTATTTGTTATGTTAACTGATCCGCTAATATCTAATGGATATTGTGGATTTGAATTACCTATACCTACACTTCCAGAAGTGTAATAAATATTTTGTGGGGTCGCTATAACTGATGACCAAATACTAGGTCCAGTAGGTCCTATAGATCCAGTTGCTCCAGTATTAGTTGCAATTCCATCTATTCCTTGTGGACCAGTAGGTCCTGTTCTTCCTGTAGGTCCTGTAGGTCCTGTAGGTCCTGTTCCTATTGGACCAGTAGGTCCTGTTCCTATTGGACCAGTAGGTCCGGTTAGTCCTGTTGTTCCTGTAGGTCCTGTTGGTCCTGTTCCAATTGGTCCCGTAGGTCCAGTAGGTCCAGTAGGTCCAGTAGGTCCAGTAGTTCCGGTAATTCCTGTTGGTCCTGTTGGTCCTGTTCCTATTGGTCCTGTTGGTCCTGTTGGTCCTGTAGTACCTGTTGTTCCAGTAGGTCCTGTTCCAATTGGTCCTGTAGGTCCTGTATTTCCTGTATTTCCTGTAGGTCCTGTAGGTCCTGTTCTTCCTGTAGGACCAGTAGCACCAGTAGGACCAGTAGCACCAGTAGGACCTGTCATGCCTGTAGGTCCTGTAGGTCCTGTAGTACCAGTAGGTCCTGTAGGTCCTGTTCTTCCTGTATTACCTGTTCCAAGTGGACCAGTAGGTCCAGTGGCACCAGTCGTTGTTGCAGTTCCAGGTATTCCTTGTGGTCCAGTAGTACCAGTAGGTCCAGTAGTACCAGTAGCACCAGTATTTGTTGCAGTTCCGTCTATTCCTTGCGGACCAGTAGGTCCTGTAGGTCCAGTATTACCAGTAGAACCAGTAGAACCAGTATTTGTTGCAGTTCCATCTATTCCTTGCGGTCCAGTTGGGCCTGTTGTACCAGTTGGGCCTGTTATACCTGTAGTTCCTGTTGTACCAGTAGGTCCTGTTGTACCAGTAGGTCCTGTTGTACCAGTAGGTCCTGTTCCTATTGGACCAGTAGGTCCTGTTGTACCAGTAGGTCCTGTTGTACCAGTAGGTCCTGTAGGTCCTGTCATGCCTGTAGGTCCTGTAGGTCCTGTAGGTCCTGTAGGTCCTGTAGGTCCTGTAGGTCCTGTTCCAATTGGACCAGTATGTCCAGTAGGTCCAGTAGTACCTGTAGTACCTGTAGGTCCAGTAGGTCCAGTAGGTCCAGTAGCACCAGTATTTGTTGCAGTTCCAGGAATTCCTTGTGGTCCTGTAGTTCCTGTAGTTCCTGTATTTCCTGTAGGTCCTGTAGGTCCTGTAGATCCAACACCTAATGATCCTATTGATATTAAATCACATGTAAGACTACCAGCAGTAATTAAATTAAAATATACTTGTAATCCTGCATTTATTCCTGAAATAAGTTGTTTAATTGTTATTAATATTCCATTTTGATACCAATATACACATCCACCTGTTAATTGAATCGAAAAATAATCATTTGTAGTTAAAACAAGTCCGGTAAATCCAGATAGAACAGCATTGTTGTGATAAATGCTAAATGTAGAATCAGATGTTATATTAAAACCGTAATATTTACTTGTTCCAGTAGTTCGATCTCCAAAATAAATGAAATGTCCAGTCGTGCTAGTAATTTTATTTACACGGAATGAAAAATATGCATTATTTAATGTATAAATATCCAATGTTTTTATTGTTGCAGTAGTAGATCCTGTTGCAGTAAATGAGTTTGAACTATTTAATACTAATGATCCAGATGTAATACTATTTATATTAATACTAAAATTTGCTGCACCGTATTGTCCTGTAGGTCCTGTTGGTCCTGTTACACCCATTGGACCAGTAGGACCAGTAGGTCCTGTAGGTCCTGTTCTTCCAGTAGGTCCTGTAGGTCCAGTAGTACCTGTAGGTCCAGTAGTACCTGTAGGTCCAGTAGTACCTGTAGGTCCTGTTCCAATTGGTCCAGTAGGTCCAGTAGGTCCAGTAATACCAGTAGGTCCTGTTGTTCCAGTAGGTCCTGTTGTTCCAGTAGGTCCTGTTCCAATTGGTCCAGTAGGTCCAGTAGGTCCTGTAGGTCCTGTGATACCAGTAGGTCCTGTAGGTCCTGTAGGTCCGGTCATTCCAGTAGGTCCTGTTCTTCCAGTAGGTCCTGTAGCACCTGTAGCACCTGTAGGTCCTGTAGGTCCAGTCATTCCAGTAGGTCCTGTAGTTCCTGTAGCACCTGTAGGTCCTGTAGGTCCGGTCATTCCAGTAGGTCCTGTAGGTCCTGTAGGTCCTGTAGCACCTGTAGGTCCTGTAGGTCCAGTCATTCCAGTAGGTCCTGTTCTTCCAGTAGGTCCTGTAGTACCTGTAGTACCTGTTGGTCCAGTTATTCCTGTCATACCAGTAGGTCCTGTCATACCAGTAGGTCCTGTTGTTCCAGTAAGTCCAGTGGGTCCTGTAGGTCCTATCATTCCAGTAGGTCCTGTAGGTCCTGTAGGTCCTGTAGGTCCTGTAGGTCCTGTAGGTCCTGTTGTTCCTGTTCTTCCAGTAGGTCCTGTACCACCAGTATTACTTGCAATTCCTGGTAAACCAATAGGACCAGTCGGTCCAGTAAAACCAGTAGGTCCTGTACCACCAGTATTACTTGCAATTCCTGGTAAACCAATAGGACCAGTAGGACCAGTAATTCCAGTAGGTCCTGTTTGTCCTG